>Ga0207767_1000702_pt1 | contig 14144 bp, 15 predicted proteins | sample HigsolmetaGSP17D_FD_184845 | JGI IMG/M metagenome (GOLD analysis project Ga0207767, IMG submission 184845) | High solid enriched microbial communities from the Joint BioEnergy Institute, USA - SP1-7-D (SPAdes) | ecosystem: Engineered > Bioreactor > SSF (Solid state fermentation) > Aerobic >... | reverse complement strand
CTTTGTGGTGTAGACATCTTGATTTAAAATGGTCGAACGCGTCGCGCGTTGGGGTAGGTGGCCAGCTCGCTTATATGGCCAGCTCGCTTATAGATTACGTTAGTTCAATCCATCTACTATGTATCTACATAATCTAGTCTTGATTCAGCAGATAGAGGATTAAACTGCGATGATGAAGAAGAAGAAGAGAATCATGTATCTAGTTACTGTAAGCTCCGGGGCATAAAGGCATTAAATAATGCCTGGATTTATTCCACAGTACCGTTGACGTTGAATGGGGCTGTCTCAGAGCACACGCATTGTCAAAGACCTGCATAGTTCCGCTGCAGTGCTTAACATGCCTGCGTCTGTGGTCTAGTTCAGCTCCATCAAAGGGATGTACCGATTCCTTTATTAGGTGTGTTTCGGGGTCTCCTGTGGCGGTAGGAAGGACCGATGATAAAATAAAGGTCAAAGAGATTAGTTGAATAATCCTTGAAGGATCGATCTCAGGCAGGAACAAAGGAGGGGAGAGAATCACATATAAAAACGTGGCCCTGTATGTAGAAGACTTGCTGAAGTTCTTCTTCTCTTCTTTATTACTCTCTACTAGTTCCTTTGGTCCTGGGCAATTAGATCAATCACCAAATGCTCTCTGTTTGAATCTCAAAGCCAACCGGCTCTCAAACTTTTCTGGAAAGCTATCTGATTACCAACCCGCTAACCACAAGAGGACACATTCACACTCAGACAAAAGAAATGCGCGTATTGCGCCTCACACCAACCTCATTGCTCCTTGCAGCCATCTTGTTCGCCTGTGCAGCAGCAGTTGCAGCGGCATATACACCTTTCGAATGTGACTGGAGCGGGGACACCCCATTTTGCAACGGCAAATGCCGCCAAGGTGAATGGGAGTGTGGGACAAAGAAACGCAAGCTTTTTTTTGAACTGGTGCTTGAGGGGACAGATGGTTCTCTGCTGCCCAGACAACCTGGGTTCTGTGAATGGCCAAGACTGTGTGCCTTGGAATTCATGAGAGGAAGCTATGTCCCATTTCAGTTTGCCGAACATTTTGACAGTCAGTGAGCAGATAATCAATAATTCAATTGATGAATGGCCATTACATGCTCAGTTTGAAAAAAAATGAAAGATATCTAGAAGAATTGAGAATGAATTCCATCTGAAGAAACATATGGCTTTTACTGTGAAAGTACGCATGGACAAGTTGAACTCATAGGAAAGATATCTATCCAAAAAGCACCCCGAGTAGGTAGGAAAAGATTCTTCCACCCAGTAAAACACGGATATCACCTTTCCCTAGATCCTGCTCCAGTCCATAATTGGGTATAGTACAAGCAGGCAAAGATCCAGAACATGAGACATAATAACTGAGATGTCGATGGCAAAGATCCAGTGTAATGACATGGCCGAAAAAAGCAAATTTCTCCAAAAATTTCAAACCCAAAATACCAATCAGTATGCTGTCATCACTCGTTAGAATACAGGTTCGTAGGGACTCCGAGGAGGTAGGCGCCTCTCCGCGAGGTCGCGTTTGGAACGTTTCGATACGGTTAAGCCGCAGATGTCCTAGAAGTTATGAGTCTCGATGTAGACAGAAGTAGGCTGGGGGAGTGATGTGGGCTGATGGAAGTACGCACCTCTCGTCGCTTTGCAAAGTCAGCGTAGAACCCCAACCAGAGATCGCGGGCGCGACAGTCGTCTTCCTCTCCCGTGTGCGGATTCTTGTCGCACTTGGGCTGTTTCTCTTCGATGATCGACTTATCCGCATGGATCCAGGGCTAGAGACTGTCAGTCTGGTCCAAAATCCTATGTTAAACTGACATACCTTCGGAATGGGCCAGTCCGAGAAGTGCAGGAACTTGGCCTCCTTGAGGATCTTCTCCGGGTCCCACGGCTCCTCCGAGTTACCCATGTATGAACCGTGGTTCTTGGACCGGAACTCCCCGGTCAGGAGGTCGTACGGTCTGTGCGGGAGCACCAGCGCGCTGTCCCGGTAAAGCTTGTTCACGATCTCCATATCGTAATCGCCGGAACCGGCGTGCTCCATGCCGTCCATGACGCGCTTGAACTCAAACTCGGAGGGCTGGATGAGGAGGACTTGAGAGCTCAGGATGCGATCGTCGGGGTTGAGCCAGTAGGCGCGGGGCATGGCGACGGGGCAGGGAGGGAGCAGAAAGAGCTCGTCCATGGTCTGCGGAAGGTTAACTAGGGTTTTAGATGTATAGATATAGAAGTGCATACCTGCAACACAGTCGAGTCGGAGTCCAGGCTGAGGACACGGTCGTACTGAGTCTGGTTAAAGACCAGCAGCTTGGTGTAGCTCTCCGCCCAAGTAGCTGAACCTTCTATTAGCCGCAGGTAAATAAATCCAGCCTTATTATGCTTTCCCCAGGGTCATCGCAACTTACGATCATTGCTTGCCCTCCGCTGGACCTGTATTGGCACCAACTTGACTCCGTACTCGTCACGGGCCTTGCGGAGCAGCCTGCCGTCGGTGGAGCTGGGATCGTCGACTCTGAACTCGGAGGGATACATCATGAGGCGATCGGCCTTGCTGCCCAGGCGGTGGAGGATCTCAAAGAGCATGACCGAGTTGCAGAGATAGGCCGTGTCGGTGACATACTGGACGTAGGCGAAGCGGGACCAGTCGACACTGTCGACCGTCCCCGACGAAGGCCCGCGGCCATCTCCAGGAGTGAACGTGGCTGGGACAGCGGTCGACGAGCGGAGACGGTCGAAGCTGCTCGTGGGAAGCTGGAGCAGGCCAAAGACGACGAGCAGCAGGACGGCGATGACGACGGCGGCGCGGACGGCCTTGGAGGTCAGCAGCTGCATGATGTTGGGGGAGGCCTGGTTGCCAGGCTCGTCACCAGATCCGGGACGGAGACCAGAGTAGCGACATCTGTCGAGAAAACGTGGGAGGAGACCAGCGATGGCGACCATTGCATCTTTGTGCACTGGATGAAATAAAGAGAGGAGTACAGAGTCGAGGCCAGCCGGGCGCAGCAGAGATGCTGGCCCGGGGTGCCTGTGGGCGATCTGCCATACATGCGCCGCATGATTAGGGCTGTTCGCGGACATCACGTGGGATGACACTGCGTTACCGTACAGGGTATACAGGACTCGCATGGATACGAGTGTATGTACATACCTACATGTAGGGAGGATACAGACCGATGAACCTGCGCAGAGGCCATGTGGAGAACCACGAGGGCAGATCCCCCGGCCCGTGGGCGACCTTTGTATCCGTCTTGCTCGACCTGCCAACCGCAACGCTTCTGCTTCCACAGAGCTGGCGAGCTGGACGCCTTCAGGCTTCAGAAGATAGACGCCGTATCGTCGATACGGCTTTCAGGCCGCCGAAGATAGCAGCAAACCCGACGAACAGGGGTTCGCGCCATCGCAGCCAATCGCGCCCCCCTCGTGCCCCGGTCCGGCGCCGGGACCAACCGGGTTCACGCTCGAGCCGCGCGCGTCGGAAACCCCCGCCGACGCGCTAGCCTCAGACCGCCTACTAAGGTTGGTAGTATGGCGGCGCCCGGGCCGGAGCCAAGACCTCTAATCCAAGTCCACCGATGCAGGGGCCAGGTCCTCCAGGTCCTGCGCCGACATGATGGGCCGACCATCACCACGGCCGAGATGGAGGACGAGCATCTAGCATCGACCGCATACGGCATGTCTCGTCAGTCTTCGGTGGTGCTGGACCACACCAGTATCTGGGATGCAGAGCAGGTGTACGATGAAGACCGTGAGACGGCGAAGATCTTCCACGTTAGGAGCGCGATGCTGACAGATTCCTACACACCAAGGATTAAAAACTGGCTTGCCACCGTCTAACTGACAGGCGGCTGGTATTGGACGCGACGTTGAGGCTCCGGCCAGGCTGTGGTCTCAGTCTGACAAGATGACCCGGCACGTTACAGCCATAAGGCGGCTGTCTAACAAATCAACTGGCAGACGGCCAGCCGGTTCGATAGGTCTGGTCTAGTTCAGATTCTACTACTTGCTGTGGATATCATGCGCTAAAAGAATCTTGCCGGATGTCTCCCTTAGTGCGAGGATGACCGCTGTGTTGGAGATCTCACGGCCACTACGAGTACCATTGTGTTTCTCTCGGGAGCTGGATGGCGGGCAAGGCTGGAGAAGATTGATCATGGCCCATGGATTTCATAAATACAGAGCCGCAACCATGACACTCGTTTTAGCGTCGCAGGAAGTCGCACCCGCCATACCATCTTGTAGAGTGGCCCAGGCATCCATGAGCAATCGGAGCAATTGCAGACGATGCCTAGCCGCCACCATATTGGACGAGCCGACTCTCTACATTAATTCCTCCGTGGAGTTTAAACGCAGTTACCCTGTCTACATACACTACTGTTAAGGAGCCGCCGCCACGATTGCTCCGTTTACTGCTTTGATCCCGACATGGGACCAGTCTCCTCATGGCGTGCGTTGACAGCGATAGTTAACCTTGGCTGCCGCTGCTGTTCGTCTCGACCATTTCTCCTAGGCGTGGAGCATGAGCAGACAATTCTCCTGTCCTAACATCCACCGGCTTTACTACCAGTTACTGGTCAGTCTGGTCATGCTCTTGGCCGCGGTCGTCCTTCAAGCGGAGTGTAACTGCTGGAACTGATATTCTTGTCGCGTGCGTAGTCCATCATTTTGTCAGCCGGTGTCCCCTTCTTATTTCCAGTATCCCACAGTCTGCAATGGTAGCGGGGAGGAAACACTCTATGCCCAGCAGTATTTCCCGCTCGCTGCTCATCAGCAGCCTGCTGGCACTTGTCGCCGGCGATGAGGCTCCATTGCCATTCACCATGACCTGGTCAAGCAAGACCTACGGGCCAGACGGGCCATCGCATGCTGTCACAGTTGGCATCGGGACGCCCGTGCAACAGATCGACCTCTATCCAGGCAGTACTTGGAGCAGCCACATTCTTGGCATCTTCAAATTGCGACAATTCGTCGATATCGCCGGTTTGTTACGGGAAGGAGTCGGGCCTCTTCAACGCGGACCAGTCCTCTACGGTTCTTACGGGTATATCATTTGTGCCCTACGGTACATATGGAAGTTTTGGCTTGGTCAACCGCGCGACGGGTGCTGTCCCCGAATATGCGATCACCGAGCAGTTGGGAGGCCGCGTCGATATTGGCGGTGCTACCGTCATTCCGGATGTCAGCATTGCCTTGATGAACCAGAGCTACCGCGTCTATCCGGGTGGATCGGTCTACCCGGTCGAGGTCGGCACTCTGTCCCTTGGGGGCGCCGAATCTGAACCACACATTTACCACTGGCGATGGTGTACCTGCAATTAATCTGACCTTTGTCAATAGCTACTTGTACACGAGTGGCGGGCCGAAGAAGATTCCGTCGTATTCCTATGGCATGCATATTGGGTCTGTGCCGCTCAACATCCCTGGGTCCCTCATGCTGGGCGGGTATGATCAGTCGCGCACCATCGGAGACGTCTCATCACAGTCGTGCGACAGTGCCGAGTTGACGATTAAGCTTGTGGACATCGGGATCGGTGTCGCCACCGGAGGCTCGCCGTGGGCCTACGCAAGCAAAACGGGCCTTCTGGCGCAGGGAAATTCCTCCATCGATTATGGGACTACTGTGATGGTCCTGCCCACGGAACCGTACATCTATCTCCCGAAGAGCTCCTGCGACTCAATCACGGCAGAGTTACCAGTCACGTACCACGCGAAGTACGGGCTCTACTTCTGGAACACCGACGACCCAGACTACGAGCGAATCGTGAGCTCTCCGGCATGCCTGGCATTCACTTTCCCAAAAGACGAGGTCAACACCGCCAACATCACAATCAAAGTCCCATTTATGCTCCTCAATCTGACCCTGGAGGCGCCTCTCTTGCTTACTCCTACCCCGTACTTCCCGTGCATGCCCTCAGACGGCCCCTACAGCCTAGGTCGGGCGTTCCTCCAGGCCGCATTTGTCGGAGTCAACTGGCACAAGGGCACGGGCGTCTGGTTTCTGGCACAGGCCCCAGGGCCAGACTACCAGAGCACACCGTCTACGACGGTAATCAATCCAAGAACAGCTGGGAAGGCACCTGGGCGCGCCACTGGACCCCTCTATCGACGTCGGGATCAGGATCAGGAGCAGGAAACGCGAGCCTTTCCAGAGGGTCTTCTTCTTCCTCCCCTTCCTCTGATTCCGGTTCTTCTTCTTCACCGAGCAGTCTCTCAACTGGCGCCAGGGCCGGAATCAGCGTTGCCTGCGCCGCAGGAGGCGTCATCATTGCTGCTGGTCTGTTGTTCCTCTACCACTGCCGCCGTCGTACACACCAACCGGTCGGGGCCGGTGTTGACCTGTCAGGAGGGCAAGTCGGCTGCCCTCTTCCCAAGCCCCCCATGGTGCCGTATAGCGATAGCGTTCCTGCCGGTCCCATAGATCATATTGGCGAATACTATGCGCCTCAGAAAACCGCGCGGCCGCAGGAGCCGCAGGAGCTGGATTCGAATAATGGGTCGCATGTGCATGAGTTGCACGGTCACTAGCCGGCTAATTGATTGATTGATTGGTTGATAAGATAACGAGCCGTTCCAATTTTTTTTGTTTTATTTTTTTAATCTTCGCTCAATTCCTATACGTTTATTCTGTTCGGAGCGGATAGAACCCACTCTGTTTTCATGTTTCGGGCGGCGCTGAGTGTGGGGTTGTGGCTGTGGAGCGGAGCTATATCTACTTCTATCGATTTACTTCTATTTATTCCTCCCATATCCGATATATACGTACATACTACCCTTTACCTACACCATCATCTATACAACCTTCCCTATATCTACATATGTACTATATATATTATATCCTAAGCCATACTATACCGTGTACACCATACGTACATACCTACCTGGGCAATTTGACGTTCATAAATCCTGCGAGATTCTTTTTATGTTGTTGTTGTTGTTGTTTGGGGGCGAAGTGCTTCTGCATTTCACGGTCCTTTGGGAAATGACATCACAAATTTTATCAAGTCTTACATCGATCTTATAAGACGAAGTGGCAGCTACTGTCTCTTTGGAAGGGTAACTAGAACTTACAAAGACTAGCCGCGGCAATACTTCCTTTTCAGCCATGTCTGATTTCGTCCTGGAGGTTGAGCGAAGGCAATTCAACTTAAGCTCGAGTTTGAACTTACCACATACCCAGTGAGCTATCGAAGGACTAGAATCCCGTGGCGCTCGTTTGGCTGGGCAAGTTAAACTGCTGTGGCTCCATATGATCCGGCTAAAACTGCTCAAGGAGTTTCGTATCTGTTTTAGCTGAGCCCGCAGCTCCAAGCCATGGAGAAATAAGATGTCTGGCTTCTGCCTAAACATGCTGTACAATACACGGAAAAGCTCTGGTGGCTTAAATCTCACTCTCGAGCCATCTGGATACGCTCACTGGCAATTATGCATAGACATTGTCCACAATTGGGGCAATCCAACTCAGTTTAACGCGTCTCTAGACCTCTCTAGACCTGACAGCGCTGCACAAAGTCTTTCCTTTTTTTTTTTTTTTTTCTCGCTGGGATGGTTCTTGTTAGCTGTAAAAAAAACATAGCATCTTGAGATGTGAGGTACATCAGCGGAACAGATTTTCCATCACAGGAGAGAGAGAATATGGATCGTGTTAGATGGGAACTTCCAGCCCGGTGTCTTGTGCAAGAACCTTGAAATGGAACGAACAATTGTAGACATGTTATTGCTAGGCACCATAGTTGTAAGGTTGGTTCCTTGTCACCTAACTGCGCCGTAGGTACAGTACAACTTGTCACGGGCAGCCCAAAGCTGCTCAAGTTGCTAGCAGCCAGATTCAGCATCCACAGATGACTGTTTTATTTCGCGGAAATAACGACACTGAGTGATAAGGAGGAGAAATATTCAATGCAATGACAGATTCCCTTGTCAATCAGCCGTTTCGAAGTTGCTCTGTTTTCAAGGACCGGAACATGGGGTGACTGAGTTGAGGTGTGGCTCTCCGAAGCCTCCGACTGGCAGAGCTCCAGGAACACCGCACGGGTCAGCTTTTCTCCGCAGCTCCCGCAACCACGACCCCAATACAATTCGAGTTGCATCGCCATTCCCTCCAGTCAAACAGCTCCTCCTCACCATGTCATCAAGACCAGCCTGGAGGAGCCTCTATTACGGTGCAGGCCGGAGGGCCATTGCCCCGCAGGGGCCCTACCGCTGCTTCTCTTGCTCCTTGCACGCCAGACAGGAGCAAACTGGAAAAGCTGGTGACAGTCCACGCATGACGCACTTCGGTTTTCAAACGGTGCCGGAGTCGCAGAAAGAAACTCTAGGTAACTTCCGGAACCACGAGTCTTTAGCTACTGTCTCAATGCTTAGAGGAACTGGATCGTCCTTGGATGCTAACGCCGTTCAGTGGGCAAGGTGTTCAGCTCCGTTGCAGCCAACTATGATCTGATGAACGACCTGATGTCCCTGGGCATCCACCGCCTCTGGAAAGACCACTTCGTCCGATCCCTAAACCCCGGTTCCGCCCTTCCTTCGCGCGATGGGGACAACACGGGCAAGGGTTGGAACATTCTCGATATCGCTGGCGGGACCGGCGATATTGCGTTTCGCCTGCTTGACCATGCCACCAACATCAACCACGACCATGAGACGCGGGTGACCGTTGCGGACATCAACCCTGATATGCTTGCGGAGGGCAAGAAGCGAAGCGTCCAGACCCCATACTTCAACACCAAGCGGCTGTCATTCATGCAGGCGAACGCGGAGAAACTGACTTCGATCCCGGACAACTCGGTCGACCTGTACACCGTTGCCTTTGGGATCCGCAACTTCACGAACAAGGAGGCCGCGTTGGCGGAGGCGTTCCGTGTGCTGAAACCCGGTGGCGTGTTTGCGTGCCTGGAGTTCAGCAAGGTGACCAACAGCCTGTTCGACGAGGTGTACCAGCGGTGGAGCTTCGGTGCGATCCCGCTGATCGGCCAGCTTGTGGCTGGCGACCGAGCAAGTTACCAGTATCTGGTGGAGAGCATCCAGCGGTTCCCGAGCCAGGAGGAGTTCCGCGAGATGATCCGCGCGGCTGGGTTTATGATCCCCGGGAGGGGGTATGAAAACCTCACGTGTGGAATCGCGGCTATCCACAAGGGTGTTAAGCCCCTTCCAAAGCCTTGATCGGTTTTTACTTGGAAGACTGCCATCCGGACAGTATCCGGCATTCTTATGGTCATGCTAGATGCGACTGGAAGTTTGTCAGTCTGGTATATGCCTACTTCCAACCACCCAGTCGGACGCATAATAGGAATCCCCTCTCCGAAGTAGACGCTCAGTTGACAGCGCTACCTTCACAACATGTACGCTTCTTGTCACCGCCGGCTGCAGCCGTCTTTTTGCGCCATGCTTCTGTGGCTCAGAGGATACGGCCCGCGGCGTACAAGATCTGGATTTTTTTATGTATGGCTCTCCTGGATGACGGAATGTCTTGTATTAATAGATACCTTATATCTGATGCAACATTCGATATCGGATCTGTTGTTCCAAACGTAGATTGCTGTGTTACTTGGGAATGCGGGGGCAAGGATCGGAGAAGGGATCCTGTTGAGCAGACATCGAGATCGTGACCGATCTGGCATGCACCCCCGCAGTGGATCATCCAGGGCTGCTCAAAGAGACGCAGGACGTTTCTGCAACCCCAACCTCTGCTGAATAATATTATTATCACGTAGCCTCCGCAGCGACAATATCGAAATCGTCCATGGCGATGGTGTGATCAGCTCCGAGGCCAGCCGTCTGGCCGGAGTTAAGGGGGTCGCCCTCGGCTTTCCTCACTAACGCGGGCCGCGCGCCCGTGCCCACCACGGCCCCCTCCTGCCCCTCCATCCGCACGAGTTTTTATCCATTGCTATCGACAGGGCCGTGTCCTGGATCTCTTCTTCATCCCGGCTTTTACCTTTTCTCTGTCTGCCTACCCCGGTCGCGTTGACGTGCAGTGGGGCCTCTTTTCGTCCAGGTGAATACGTTATCAATCATCGTCGGGATGGACTTTGCAAGCGCCGGCCTCGGCCGCTACCCCTCCTCGCTTTAAATCTGATATCCATCTCTGTGCCATCCTCCTCCTGCGGAACTCCAGGGGCCCATCTCTGAGGGCATCGGGGTTCCATCTCGCGCAGTATCGCCATCCAGCGGACGTGCACCTGCCAGCTGTTGGCGCGGCAGGCCGACAGGCAATGGCCTTTGCTGCGCTTATGCGCAACAAGCAGCAGCCGCCCACCCCCTTGTCGCCCTCGTTGCCTACCTCGATGCCGTCGGTCCAAGATGCCATTCCCCCGCTGCCCATGACGCCACCAGATCCAGTCGATCCCCGGACCCGCGCGAGCGAAGATGCTGCGTCTGTGGTCACTGCGATCCATGTCATCTCGACGGAGCGGGCTGCGCTCGCGAACCTGGAACACATCTACCGGACAGACCAACTCGCGCAGGAGAATTTCAGTCGCGCTGTGACGCAGATTGTCAAGACCATTAAAAATGGCGGCAAGTTGGTTGTGTGCGGAGTGGGGAAGAGTGGGAAGATCGGACAGAAGCTGGAGGCGACGATGAACAGCTTGGGGATATACAGTGCATTTCTGCATCCAACGGAGGCTTTGCATGGGGATCTAGGAATGATCAGACAGGTAAGACCCTCTGCGCTCCTTCATGAGACAGTAACAGGCTCCTTGCTTGTGGGCAGCGATGCTGACAGCTCATAGAATGATACCCTTATCTTGATATCGTTTTCTGGACGAACTCCGGAGCTAAAGCTGTTTCTTCCGCATGTTCCATCCACTGTGCCCATCATTGCAATCACCGCGCACATGCATCCATCGACCTGCCCTCTGCTATCGTATCAAAGCCCGGATATGGGCATCCTTTTGCCTGCTCCCATCCACGAAGACGAAGATGTCTCGTTCGGTGTGTGCGCTCCGACAACATCAACAACCGTTGCACTGGCTCTGGGAGATGCCCTCGCCCTGGCTGTAGCAAGAAGACTACATACAAAACCTGGCAGAGGACCAGCAGAAGTCTTCAGGAGTTTCCATCCGGGAGGTGCCATTGGAGCTGCCTCTTCGGTGTCGACTCCCAGTTCGATGTCGACATCAGTCTCAACGACATCGTTAACCTCAATGCCTCCGGATTATCTCCAGGCAAAGCCAGTCGAGCAGATCCCACCATCAGAAAAGACATCATCCGTGCAGTTGTGCGGTCAATTGATCTCTGACATTGCCGTCCCGCTTCAGCAGATTCCCACTGTTACCTCGGCCACTGAAGTCCGAGTACTTGATGTTCTCCTCACGGCGATACAGCATCCAAACGCCAAATCCTGGGTCAAGTTGTCTCCCACGGAAGTCGTTCCGCCGCGACGTGTCCGCTCCTTGTCGCTGGGAAGCAACGTAGACATGAGCGTCTCGGATCTGCCAAGCCCACTCTGCGTTGATCAGAAGGATTGGCTCCGTGTACCTGCGTCAAGTACGGTCGATGAGGTGCGGCGATGGCTCTCGGACTCTGAGAGAGCTGAGTCTGAGGCACCCGTCGTCTGTGTGGTGGATGACGCAGCACAAGATCAATGTTTAGCCGTCGTAGAGGCAGAAGACGTCTGGGGCGATCGCGGATGACTCTGCTGGCATATGCTGTACCATTTTCTCACGAATGCTTACGAACATAACCTCCCCTTTATTTTACACTTTATGCACATGTGGCTCGCTTCGTGTCCATGATTTTCCCTGTGGATAATTGCACCTTTTACGCACAGGATCTATATATTCCTACACGGTGAGCTGTACGATCTCATCTGCTTAAGAGCATTGGCGGATACCTTGTCTTTCATTTGCGGTCATACTTGACGTTCCCAAAGGGTCGGCCTTCCATCAGCATGTTTTCTGTTTTTACTCATATTTGTGTCTGCATTGTCTTTACTAGACATATGGGTTAGTCCATAACTCGATGATCTTGACATCACAGGTGCCAGAGGACCTGAAATTCTCTAAGGGAGGACAGGCAAGATTTGTTATTGTTCCATCTTTACGTTTCACTCTACAATATTCAAAGCCTATCTGAGACAGAGCTAACTCTAGGTTTACCATATCGAGTCTTTCAGGGACCAATTTCCTGAGGACTCCTCGCTCCTAGTTCACCGCTGCGCGAGGAACTATATGAAGAAAAGCGCCTAAACGAGGCATGTGACAGGCGATACCTTTCTCAGTTCAGTCCCGGCCCATACGAAAGATCCAATATACCATAAACGAAACGATCTGAAGGGCCCGAATTACTTGACTGTTCCCGAAAGTCGGTTTGCGATATCAGATCCGTATTCTTCCTCAGTCTGTTTTCACCCGCGTGCAGGCCGTCAGCTTTTCAGATCTTCGCGGATAGAGTTACCATCGTAGCTGTGAAATCATCTCTGTTTTCTGTATTCGGGTTATATATTGGAAGAAAGCAAAAATATTGCGTTTGCCATGGGCAATAGATATCTGCATTCCGGACATGTCTAAACAAAAGATGCCTTGAAAGGCCACCGTTGGGTGGAACGCTTCTGGCAGAATTAACTAGAGTGCAGAATCTTGATATATGGTAAGATTGGTTGAAGAGACTAACAGACACAGCATCGAGAATGGATCATCTGGACAGAAACGATTGGTGGTTCAAACCAACGCTACTGCTTCAACTTCTCCGACTAACAACTCAGCAGGATAAAAAAGGACAATACATCCTTAATAAATGCCGTTGTGATCACTCATTTCTCAATTTCCTGAATCATCACGCTAACCCTTTTGCAGACGAGACTGGTGTCTTCGATGATCAAAAAAGCATCCTGGCTAGCCAGCCAAGTATCAGAGTTGACCAGTAGTTTGCAAAAGGTGCAGCGGAATGCGCTGCGCCGATTGGACCTGAAGCAGCTGTTGAACTTGATTCTGAAGATGTACTTTCGGAACCAGGAGAAGGACTTGAAGCGGACGACGATTCCGGAGTCGAAGTGACCCTTGGTGTGCCGGTTGTGCTTGCCGGAGTCGGAGTACGAGATGGTGAGAAGCTGCTGGTGCTCGACGCGACGCTCGACGAGCTCGCCGGGCTCAAAGTGGAAGGAAACGAATCACTCCCAGAATCATCATCCCCCGACCCCGTCCCCGTCGGCTCCAACGACGGCACAGTCAACGTCGGAACGCTGAAATCGAACCCCGTGCTCGTCGCCACGAGACAGTTCCCGCCGCGCGACGGGTTGCACATGTACCCGACCTCGCAGCACCCGCCGTACGAGCACCTCGGGCCCGCGCCGCACGGTACGTCGCAGACGGCGAGGCCGGATGAGTAGGTGCACGCTGCGCCGCGCGGGCAGCACCCGTTGCCATCGGGGCAGACGGTCTGCGTTATTTCAGGACATGAGAGGTCCTGGCGGGGGAAGAGGTCCCCTTCTGCTCCGAGGATCTTGGAAACCGGTGCAGCGGCGAGTATAAGGTCCGCGGTGACGGCGGTGCCGTAGGCGAGGACGGCGGTAATGATTAGAATTATTGTCGTAGCATGCATTGTGTGTGAGGAAGAAGCCAGTCGTAGACTTGAAGTAGATAGATAGCAATGCAAAGTAAAATGTCTCAAGGCCTCATGTCATGTCAACAAGACCGAGGGAGACTCAAATAGCAGTATGTAATACGTTATGTATGTACGTACTCAGATCTGGGAAAAGAAGACAAACATCTTATCATTACGCAATAACAAAAAGCACAGGCATATCGCTCTCGAGAGCAGACGGGCGGTGCGGCTCTTAAATATCTAATGTCAACACCCAAGGCAGACTCGCCTCGACCGCCACCTCGTATTCAAGCCCAACTTAGATACCTAGGAGGTAGTTACTATTCGACGCTGACAGCACACTGCTACCTTATGTACATACATAAGCCTGCTAGGCAAACACGGATACGAGAACAGACAGCCTCGTCATCCATTCAGGTTGAATCCCTGGGTTCTGAGAAGGGCACGCTACACCAACTGCGTGCGTGTTAGATAGACGGGCTGCTAGGTTTTTTTTTATTATTGACAAGGCTGAGGGATGAGGGTCTGGAGAGGGACACGACACGTATGCTTCGTATCTTCGTATTTATTTTATTTTGGGAGAGTGGTTGGGGGGGAGGGGG
>Ga0207767_1000700_pt1 | contig 14148 bp, 15 predicted proteins | sample HigsolmetaGSP17D_FD_184845 | JGI IMG/M metagenome (GOLD analysis project Ga0207767, IMG submission 184845) | High solid enriched microbial communities from the Joint BioEnergy Institute, USA - SP1-7-D (SPAdes) | ecosystem: Engineered > Bioreactor > SSF (Solid state fermentation) > Aerobic >... | reverse complement strand
GCCCGAGATTTACCCGCGCCGGCCGCTAGCGCCGTGTCCGCATTCCCCTTCGGGCATCCCCCATGGGTCTCCATGTCCCAGTTCGAACAACAGCACAGAGGGAGCTCATTCAGCTCAGTGCTCGTGAGGATTATTTGTCATCTTCAGCCCTACACGGACTGCTCTGCTCCGATGCTGTTCACCTGTCTTCCCCAGCTGGTACCGCGCGGAGTGATCCCCGCGGAGACTCGTAGTATCAGACCTGACAAAAGATGGAGTACATATGGAGTACCCCGTCTGCACCCCGGCGACGGTTTCAAAGGCGTTCAAAAGACGTCAGCCAAGGCAGGCAGGCACGAGCGTCGCCAACAGCCTGCATCTCGTCCTCGTGACCTCTGGAATCGAGGCCCTTGCCCGTTTCATGATATCCCCACACCGTTCTAGATTCGAGGGATCAGAAGGCGGCTCTGGACCCGTGGCTGCCACTTCCGTGTGTAATAATAATAATAATATAAGGTCTTCTGGGCTGCACGTCTGGACCATGGAAAAGGAGTCCCGCGGAAAGAGTCGTCTTTCTCAACTCTCCTTCTTTTCCCCTTGTCTATCTACCAAAAGTAAGGTAATAATAGAAGAAAACCGACTGGCTAGTCGGCACAACTATGTCCAAGAAAGAAAAAAAATCTCACCAAAAATCACAAAAACAGAAGAAGTGGGGAAAAAAATAAAAGATCGGAAAATATCAAAGAAAAAAATATCAAAATAGAAAAATATCAGAAGAAAAAGACGTCAGAATATCAGAAGGAATATCAAAAAAGTCACACAGGTCCAAAACCCCCCAGGTTCTACGCACTGCATAGCTTTCTTGGATCGATGGATTTGCGGAAGAATCCAATGGAAGAAATGGGAAGAGAAAGGCATCACTGGCAGTCGGGATTCCATGAATCGCTGACGCCTCCCGTCTTGCCCTGCGTGGGCTCCTTATGGAACTGCCACGCCCCGTGCTTCGGGAACAGATGCTCCTGTCCGCTCGACAGGGGCTCGACGTCCCGGGAGGCCACGAAGATCTCGAGATCTCCCCTTTCCACAATCTCCTGCGTGTCGACCGGTTGTCCCGTCACGTCGGTGACGCGCCACTGCAGGTTGTCCTTCAGCAGCGGGATGACAAACGCCGATTCCAGGCTCCCGAGGATGCCCGAGGACATGGCGTTGCCCAGGACGGGAGACAGCGAGACCTGGCCGTAGGACGTCCGCGAGGGCGCGTCGGGCGAGGACCCGGCGAAGACGCCGTAGGTGCCGATCAGGTTGGGAGCGTAGCCCCAGGTCGAAACGTCCTCGGGCGGGTTGCCGTAGAAGAAGTGGATCTGGAAGGTGTTCCCCAGGGCATGCTTGTCGACCTTGATGTTGATCACCCACTGCTTGTTCAGGTTGTTGATCCCAAGTTCAAAGAACTTCTCCAGCGTGTCACGGATGTCACCCAGGAGACCACCCAGAAGACCAGGTCTCGTGGAATTAGTGTATTTGTATGTCTGGAGAGATCGCCGGCTCGCGCGAGTCGGTGGATTGTATAGCTCGTTGACTTTGGTCCGTACATTGTTCGCCAGGGTTTCGGCATCCACACCCCAGTCGATGATCTCTGGGTACGTATATCCAAACTCCCGAGTTGAACGGGCGGTTGACGCGGTCCAAAAGTTGTTAGCATCGGCGTGGAACGGTAACAACGCTAGAAGTCGAAGCATTAGCAACTGCCTTGAACCGTGGTATAGCAAGACCATCCCACATACGTGTATCCACTGTATCGATCGTCCCGGGGGCCTCCACGAATGTTCCGTCTAGATTTGGTTCCGGTTGAACATAAGAGTCAGGGTGTATCGCCTGCCAGATTGCAAACAGTCGGTCGACATTGCTTCGCAACAGTCAGCCACCCAGCCAAACTCTTCGGAGTTTTATTCATATAAACTTACCAGTGGTGCAGCCAGAAGATCGGATCAAAGGCCGACCAGGGGATGTAAGTCATATGACCGCCATTCCCAGTCAACGCATGGACGGTGCCATGAATGCTCTCCAGGTTGTTGTAGTTACGGCCACGGTCGCGTAACGATTGCGTGGAGAAGACCGTGTAGTTTGTCTCGCTACTCAAGAGCTGATACGTGTTGGAACGGAGACTGCAAGCAGCTGTCAGCCGGATGTGCCCTTCACAAGTCAGCATCTTCGGGTTTCGTACTATGCGCCATTGGATGCCATCAGCTGCTGGACAACATCATTCTGACTCTGACCATTCGAGTTTGGCGAACGAACGGTGGTGTTATACTTGGCAAGCTGCAAAAGTCTGTTAGCAGGTTTTACAAGTGGTCGAAGTCGAAATGTGAACCCCAGTATTAAAAACGGGTGATATGATGAATATACTCACCGGATCGTTTGTGGGAATGTCTGTACCGAGAGGCAAAGGATGGAATTTATAGCTGTAAAGCGGGTTATCAACAAGTTTCGGGCCGGTCGGTGTTGTGATGTTGATCTGCGGGGTGACCAGAGAAGATGGCAAGGAAGGATCGCTGGCCCAATCCCAGTATGGGATTCTCAAGCTCGAGGCAGCAGATTTGTAAGTATTAACAGTGTCATTGGGGTAACGCGCCGCGATATCTTGTGCCCTTTCCCAGATTATTTGCTACATGTGGTTCGTCAGTCAGCTAACGTTGTCCGAGTAGAACTATCATTGTATGTGGAAAATACCTCAAACAGAGCCAGATAAGGCCGATGCCAAGGAAGAAAGAGGACCGAGTCATGGGTACAATAGCCAGTTTGCCTGGTACCCTCGACACCATCCCAGGCTCTGAATGGATATCCGTGAATACCTGCTCGAGATGCTTAGCACGCAGGACAAGGCGACATTATTATTCGATGACTGCAGCTCGTCGGAAAGCCATACCGCAGACTTCATACCAGGACGTTAACTTGGATTGGTCTTCGGCCTGGAACTGTTGGAGAGCCTGGATGTATAAGTCGAAGGCAGGTCCGGACTTCTCGAAATCCTTGAGGTTCAAGCGAAAAGGACGTTCGCCCGTCAAATAGTTAACACTGGCATTAACGCCTATGACTGGCTCCACGGCCAAGCTGACACTGGGCAACAAGCCTAGAAGGCCGACCCAAGAGGGTAGTAGCCGTTTGAACCGGGCCATCGGGAATCAGAGAAACTTCGATGAGACCCTGGTGGCGATAGACTCGAATGTCCTTTTGACGGAGGTGAAAATCCGAGTCCGAGACGAATGCACACACGCACACGCCTAGCAATGCAAAAGCATCCCGAGGATAGATAGAAGAAGGTAGGGAAAGGCCTTCGGAGTTGCGTTTTCTCTCGAAGTTTAATAAAATGATATATGGGATGATATATCTGTGGCCTGGTGGTCCCTGAGGACTGTATCTGAGACACCAATCTTAAATCCCGAAGATATAAGGGCCAGGGAGCGCCGAGCGATCCGCAGGATGACCCCTAAGCAGATGAGTACGGAGTACTTGCATACAGCGTAGCGCCGTGGATCCCCCCATATGGCCTGAGCCGCTGAGCGCCGCACCGTGCGCTGGGGGTTGATAAAAATAATACCACGACTGAGATCGACAAAGGGGAACATGGTCCCTGGATGGCCCAGGAGAAGAGTGCTGGAGAGAGTCTAAACGCCTAAGCCCCACATCAAGACATGTGCAGGATATGGTTCTCCATGTCTACTTGAAGACAGAAAAAAAATGATATATCGTCCGCTCTCACTGCTGGGCAGTGGGATAGCATGTCTGAACGAACAATTGGGGTTGCTGCCAAATGCATGCAATCATTCTCTTGGATCGTAAGTCTTTCTGAAACGTCCTGTCTCGTGCAAGATACGCAAAGAAAACATCTCTGGTCCAGGATCGAATTCGATTGCTGGCGAGTGCGGACCGAGGCTGCGGCTGGACTGACACGCCCGTCCCCGGCCGTCGTGGATCAGAGGCTCTGATCTCTGCCACAGGCAGCCTCCAGTTTTGAGTTGTCCCAGCGGTTCATCAGCGGGTCGGTTATCCGAGCGACCATTCACGAGTTGTGTTCTGAAAATATCACCACGACGCGGGAGATCAGCGCCAGTTACAGAATAGAGCACCCCGTATTTTTCTCCGTCAATAGAGCGATGAGGTCCGACTGTACAGGAGGCACATTGCCATGTCGGGTCCAGATAGATGTCTGGCAGCCAGGGCTGAACAGGTACTCTGTACGACATACGGAGTCCGGATGCACAGCACAGCCGACAGGCCACCAACTCCGCAAAGAGCTCGAAGACATGAAACGCTGAGCAGGGGACTAGCTTTCGCGAGGCTGTGATTCGTGAAACAGAGCCGCCCGGGCGGACCCGCGCAGGTTGTCTGTGAGGCTCCACCGACGCAGGGCACGAATTTGAAATCCAGCGTGTTGCCGGATACGGATACTGGGCAATTAGGGCTTCCTGCGTACGGGGTAGAACCATCGAACCTAAAGGAAACAAGACTCACATTTTCAACACTTGCCAGGATAAGATCATCACGATCCCCGCTGGGCACGGGGGCCGAGGGAGGGAGGAGAGTGTGGGAAATTGAATCGGGAAAAGGAGACGAGAAGGGGACTCGTGCCCTTCCCGATCAGGCAACCTCGTGCAGGTGGCGGCGACGCTTTTCCGAGCCGGGCACAGCCGGACGCAGGGACAGCCGTGTCGATCAGCCCGGTGGCATCATTAGTGTTGCATCTGCGAGTGCACGACAGGACACAAGTTGGAAAAGAGAGGCCTTGAATGAATTACTATCAGACAGGAGACGGACATGGCTGGTCTAGAATCTCTCCTCCCAATCGGACAGGAAATCCCGTCACCCAACCCCTTTGGTCCGATGTTCGATTGGGCTTCGAAGAACACCCCTAACACGACCCCCCATACGCCGCACAGGAGAAGCAGGATCTGCGCGGGGCAGAAGCAGAGAGGTTCATTTCGTCTTTGGAACAAAAACTCCCTAATTGGTGAAGCTGAGAGCACGGCCCGGGCCGGACGCTCCAAGCATATATATATATATATAAAATCTTCCTAAGCAAATCTAGGTGGCCCACCTCTCGTCCTTTTTATTCCTTGGCTTACGATGAGGGCAGGAAGATACGGAGGACTGGGAACTTCGTTTTAGGCAGCTAAGTCCAATTCATGGAGAACTTCGTAGTAAAATTAATTGCAAGCAGATAAATATAATACACGCAACAATGCCTGTGCCAGTGTCATCGCCATCCAGACCGCACCTCAGTAGAAACAGTCACGAGCTGAGCATTCCGATACCCGCTGCTGACCCATCCCCATTTTCATCCTTCCATCTGATCTGATAGGAAAAAAAAAGGAAGAGTGCTTCTCAAATGTACCACTAGGAAGTCCAGTGTAAAAGCCAAGGTGCAGTCTTTTTATGTGTACAAGCACAGGTCACATGAAAGACCTGTTATGAAAACGGTCCGACCAAAGAGAAATCAGGGGAAGCAATGAGCCATACGGGGACATGACGGGATCATCTGCAGAGTACTACTAATAATTCAGTTCCCCGCCCCCGGGTCCTCCCACGGCATCCAGGTCCTCGTAGCTCTTCAAGCTACGACCTTGCACTGCTTCACGCGGGCCCATGGCCTGTTGCGGGCCGCCAGCACCCATGGCGTCTGGAAAGCCGCCGGCGCCAACGAACCCTGCGGCCGGGTGGCCTGGCGGAAGATAGCCCACGTTCGGGTTTGGAGGCAGACGTCCGCCGGGTCCGAACACACCGGACATACCACGGACAGGGCTGAGACGACCGCTGCCCATGCCGGCACCAGGGCCGTAGCGACTGCCACGACGGTCGTATGGTCCTGGACGGTTGGTGTATCTGCCACCGCCTCTGCGCATGACGCCGGGCTGGTGAAGTGCCGAAGGGTCGCCGGGGACAAGCCCGTTGGCGTTCCACGCGCCTGGTTGGTTGACTCCCATGAACCCAGGGAAGCCCGCAGAGGGAAGACCTTGGAAACCCCCGGCCATGGCGCCGTTAGCACCGAAATAGGACATATTGGCCAGGTTGAACCCCCGAGGAGTTCCCGCCTGCATATGGCCGGATGGGACAGGGAAATGTCCATTGCTACTTGCGTCCGACCGGGACGGGGCAATGTGCGCGGGATCCAGAACGTATGCGTTCACAAGATTAAGCTATTTCATTGTCAGTCAGTACCAAGTATAGGGGAACTATACATAGACGGGTCAACCTACGTCGTTCTTGATGTTTTCAAACCACTCCGTGTGGCGTTTCTCCACGTGCTTCCGCCAATAATGCTCGGCCTTGAACAACTTCGTACATTCCGGCACCTTGCACCGGAACTTGGCCTCGTCCTCCTGCTTCACATACTTGGAGAGCTCTTCCTCAAGCGCTTCCTCGACCGGTTTTCCGCCCAGCTTTCTGATGTCGACGTTCTCCGGCTCTAGGATCTGGAACAGCTTGTCTTCGAACGTCTTCACCCAGTTGAACGCGCGCTGGAGCTGCTGCTCCGCCTTTGATAGCCGCTGTGGCCGCTTCTCCTCCGCCGGCGGTGAGCCACCCTCTCCCTCCTCGCTTGGTTCCTTCTTCTTGACAGGGAATGGCTGCCCGAGGGCGCTGGCCTTGGCTACGGCTTTCGCCTGGCTGCTCAGGCCGGCCCGCGGGCGGCGTAGGTGGCCACCGGGACACTTGCGGACAAGCTCGTGGACGGAATCACTCTCGAAGACGCAGAAGAAGCAGAAGTTGTACACGCGGCGCAGGTACTCGACCATCAGGTCCAATTTCTTCTTCTTGACCAAGAGATCCTCATCATCGACCTCATCGTCATCCCATCCTTCCTGTTCTTCGCCCTCCTCCCCTTCATCCTCTTCGAGACCGTCATCGGAAGCGAACTCATTCTTCCTCTTCTTGACCCTGACTGGGCCCGTCACAGGAGGCTGCAACCACCCTTTGCCCCGGAGATCTTCCACCCGCTCCTCGATCTTGGCATAACCGTCGGCGTCTCCACCCATTTCAGCATCGTACTTCGCGACAACACGCCGGGCCAGCTCGAGGTCACGTTCGATGCGTTCGGGGGCGGAGAAGAGATCCCACAGTGCCTTTTTGCGAGGCTGGGACGGCGGAACGTGAACGCCAACATGGCAGACAAAGTCCCCATGGACAGGATCGTGAATAGTCTTGTCGTTGATCGCTTCCAGAGCCTTCTCAGCGGTGGAAGTGCCGCGGGTCCCATTTGCGGCAGTTTCGGTGTCGGCTTGTTCGCCCTCTTCATCCCTCCCGTCTCCTCTCTCGACCACGGCCGGCGACTCTGCAGCAGGATGGAGCATGATCCAACCCATACGATGGAACTTCTTGGCAGGGTTAGGGTCACTCAGGCTCAACCATTTGAACCCGCCATCCCCCTCACCAAGGTGTTGCTTGCAGAACTCCTCGATCTTTTCTCGGCTCACATTCGGCGCCAGAGTCTTGATGAGCAACGCAGGCTGCGCCAACGCTTCATCGCGCAATTCGGCACCTCGAGCAGGAAGAAGGTCGAGAACGCCCTGAGTCTCGCCAACTGCAGTCGCCTCTCCCTCTTCCTTCTCGATCACGCCACCGGCACCGTCGCTCTCGCTCTTGTAGATGCCCTCGAGAGTGAACTCGTCAAACACTCCAGCATCGATATCACGTACCCACTGTTCGTATGCGCCACGGCGGAATTCCATCAGACGGCGGCGCAGAGGATCCCTGACCTCGGGAACGTAGCGCTCCTTGAACCACTCCTCACCGCGATGCTGCTGGACAAAGGCTCTAGCCATCTTGATCTGCAGCTCTATCTTGTACGCGTCATAGGCGGCCTGGATAAGCCCTCTCTCCCTCTCCCGGTCTTCACGGGCCTCGCGCTCTCCCTTGACGCGGTCTGAAGGGCGACGACCGCCGTGTTTGGCCCGCTCCTTCTCCTCTTTGATCATCTGCTCAGCTCTCCACCACTCGGCGAACCAATTGAAGCCAACCTGGAAGTCGAGCGTCAGAGGGTTTGGAAGGGGATTCGTCGGAATGGGTCTTTTGCCGGAATCCTGCCCCGGGACATAGCGGTCGATATTCGCCACGTTTGGAGAGGGCAACCGGCGGCGTTCCTCACGCTCTCTAGATGCATAGTCGCGCGAAGAACCATAGTAGTCGTCTCGGGAGGATCGGGAGCGGTCGGGAGGCTCATAGCGGTCGATCATAACCGGGGAACGCGAGCGGCCACGTCCACGGCGACGATCCTGCGAGGCTGCACGCAATTCGGTTAGCAACGATGGCTGGAAATTTATTTGCGATCTTACCTGGAGATCTGCGCCGATACGAATCAATGGGCGGCCTGGACGAGTAAGAGTCGCCATCGCGGCTCCGCCCCGGAGACGCATAGCCGTCATACGAGTCCATCATGACGATGACAGCACGGCACTTGTCGAGTGAGGAGACAAGCCGTTTCCCTTAGCGAACGGGTGGCCTGGCAAGGCGGTTGAACGGATATCGTCTCAGGTCGCCACCAGACGGGACGCTTCGCTACGTGGCTGCGGGTGGAAAAGGACGGTCGTGACCCGTCCCCTTCGAGGCGCTTGAGATCGTAAACGTGAGCTAAGAGCCGACATTGCGAATGTTAGATCAAGTCTTCAAAAGGTGGAAGTGGTTGGTGCTTGAACGTCAACAATGGGGAAAACGAAGGACGAGGGCTGTTCCAAAAAGAGAACGAGATGAGGCTGGTGTCCGCTAGAAGGCGGCCCAAAGAAATGAACGAGGTTGTGGATAAGCTCCACCAAACCACAGGAGTGGTTCCGGTGATGCGAGGCAAGGAGGGAGCACGCTCGCAGGAGCGGTTTGATCGTGCAGAGGAGGAAAGATGCGCAGCAATGACGAAGTAGATTGACGGACGCTGAGGCGGAACGATGAAAAGATAACGCGTCGGGGAACAAAAGAATAATATAGAAAAGACTAGGTCCAAAAAAGTTATAATAGAGGCGGGGGGCTGGCTTTGAGATGCAAGAAGACGGGGCAGGGAAGGTTCGTGAGAGACAAGGGCGGCAACTGAGGGTAGAAGAGAAGAGGTGAGGCAGGCAACCTACAAGAAGCCCAGACAAGAATGGAGAAGTGACAAGATGTGAGCGGTCCCCGAGCACGTCGATCTGCTGTCCAGACGAACGTGGAGTTGAACCCGGGGAGGGTCTAGCCGATGGTGGAGGGGAGATTGGACGGAGGAGAGAAGGGAGAGATCGAGGTTGACGATGCGCGCCGGCTGGCGATGGAGACGGCGGACCGGGTGGAGCGCGCCGCTAGTCCCAAGCCGGCATGCCTGACAGGCCAAAGTTTTGAACCGCGACGACAGCAACAGAGGCAGAGAAGAAGCCAGCAGACAGGTGGGAGAGGCGATGCGGAAGAAGATGGCACGCAGTCGATGAAAAAAAAAAAAAAGTTCTCTTACCTTTGCTCCCCGAAGATTCGCACCTCTACGGATCTCAGTTCAATCCAACCCCACCAAAGTCTTGCCGATGATTGCTCATCATCAACCAGGCTTGCAACTGCAGTTGAGCCTGATGACTCTGTCGACACCTGGAGATGAAAGAGATCATCTCAGATGGGGTCCAACTGCTGTCTTATAGCTGTATCTCGACCCCGCGTCCAATTCACGTTCATCGACTTCACCGCATAGTGATAGCAGCCCAGCGGCTTCCACTTCCAACGCCATGATTAGATTCACGCCATCGGCTCTTCTTCACCATCTCCATCATCGCTACAGCTTATTCATGGAAGAAAATAAAAGGTACTCTACAAGGTACGAGGATGACTGCGAACAGAATCCTTCCGTCCATATGTTGTGATATTTGTACAGTACATGTATGTACCTGCTATCGGGGGAATCATCCTGTCCATTTCACATTCAAGGGCGGTCCAAACCAGTAACGTTCAGAAATTGAAGAGCTCATGACAAGTCATCGAAAATGAAATCACAAGTATGGCCGATCCCTGGCAGTGGCAAACGGCAATGTGTTTTTTTCTTCGCAGACTCTCTGCCAGCCAGGGAGCCGAGGATACCCAGAAGAAAGAAATAAAGAGATACATACACACATACAAACAAGGTGCATCGACCTGAATGGAAGAAAAGAAATATTCGTCAGCAGTTAAAAGCGAGCGTCTGAAGATAAATACATCACGGGTATCCCCAACCCAGACCACAAAGCCAGCCGACTAATGATGCTATAGAGAAAAAACAATCATCATGACCCAAAAAGCATAACCAAAGACATAATAACAAATCCCTCACACTTGCGTTCAATGACAACTCAGATTCCCAATATTCTAGGCTCTGAAGTCTGCCATATCGCTCTCCCAGTCATTGCTCAATTTTTTTTTACCAGTGATGGACACAATTCTCTAATTTGCCAACCCAATCCGAAAAATACGATGACAAAACTGAAAACAAGGATTCAGGGACCAAATGTTACGCTGTCCTCGATGTTCTGTGCTGTTGATGAATGGACGGACGCAACACACCAATCGAGAGCGCGAAAACCTCCACGTGGGGAAGTAGGCAAATCCCAACATGAATAAGATCACAGTAATGCGACTGTCTGTTGCAGTTTCTCGCTTCCTCTCTCGAGATAGATTCACCTTTAACGTGCCCTTGCGGACCACCGCTATCGAGATTCATGAATAGAAAGACGAGGTGAACAGGCAGAAGTTGTCTGAGGGTTATAGGCATACTGCATTTTTGCGCTTGCGTTGCGTCTGTCAAGACTGGTCGCATTATCGTGCCTGACCCCAGAGGGTCAAAAGGCATCTCTCGGACTCAGCCTCCCGACCTGCCGGAATCAATCATGTCAGGTGGCTGGTTCACCTGCGTGGAGAAGTTCGCGCACTCGTCAAGCCACCATTCCGCAACCGGTTGAACCGTTCTGCTCTTTGCAGAATTGCTTCAGCGGGTAGCAAAGCGGAGGCTCGCCTGAGAACGGATATGGAGATGAGGAAATCGTGTCATAAGATGCAATGCGCAAAAAAAAAAAACCATGAGGAATGAGAATGGGGAGCGTAAAAATAACACAAATCATGCCTCCCAGTAGAACAATGTAAACGAACATGACATCAAGAATGTAGCAGATGAAGGTCGGCCAAAGGACGACTCAGCGTAATAGAGCAGGAGAAATGACAATGCATCCATCGTTTGCTAGAACAATACCAGACATCCATTCATGACTGCAAATACCGAGAGGAGAGAGCGAGAGTAAGAAACGATGCCAGTCCGAGACGGAAGATCAAGGCTCGGCCCGGATCATGTTTCTGATGTCCTTCATCCATCTTCGTCCGAAGGCTCTGCCGACTCAACCTCGCTCGGTTCAGCGCTTGTGCTTGTCCTTGGAGGAGCAGCCTTGGCTTTCTTTGCAGACGTCTCGTTCTCGTCATCAAGCGCGTCAGACTTCCGCTTCTGCGCTGTTGAGTTGTTCTCAGCGGCCGTTGTGGTCGAGTCATTGTTTGCATTCTCCTGTCCTGCCGCAGCGGCAGCTTCTTGTTGTTCTTGTTGCTGTTGTTGTTGTTGCTGCTGCTGCTTTTGTTGTTCTTCATTCTTTTTCCTTTCCATAGCAGCAACTTCTTCTGCCGTCAAGAATCGACCACCAGGACCGCGAGGTCGCCTCATGGCATGGTTGTGTCGCGATTCATGCAGGTACGGCTTTCGGCCCTTGGACGTCAGTCTCAGCTGTTCCTCCAACTTCTGTCGCGCAACTCTTCGCTTCAAGATACGATGAAATTGTTTAGCGTTGACGTAGAGCGGCGCTTCCTCTTGGGGACCCGCAACCACATCTGGCGAAGGCTGGCTCTGCTGCACAGGCGGCTGCGGTGGCGGCGGCATCGACGGAGGTACTGGCGGTCGACCGACATGGTTCATGACAGGCTGTGCACTCGGGACGTGTGGGCTGCTCACATGGCTCATGCGACGCTGTTGCTGCAACTGCGCGTTCTGCGTCATCGGCACTTGAGAGGGCAAGGGGGGCATCTGTCCGGACACCTGAGGAGGTGATCGAGGATTCCGCTCATTCTTGACCTGAACGCCAGCCATCCGCGGCGATCCGCGAGGTCCTTGAGCCATCTGTCCGGCCATCGAGTCCTGGTGAAGAGGGTAGAACTGCCCCGAGGCTGCAGCGGTGGCCATGGCGGCCGCCTGGGTAGGCGATATCCCGTACGTCTGCGGCATGGCCGCGGTAACCCCATACGGTTGGGGGAAGTTCATCTGTTGGTGTACCGCACCCGGCGCATTTTGTTGCTGATAATGGCTTTGTGAAGGGAGTATAGGAGACGCCTGGTGATTCGGATGCCCTTGCTGCATGTGTGTCTGTGGGTTCGTGGGCGATGTCATGGAGCCGACGGGAGCTCCTGCGTTTGGCGGTGCGGTCTGGTAAGGGGCGGGCATATGTGAAGCGCCGTGTGGATGTTGACCGTGAGCCTGCTGATACTGCGGAGGGTATTCCATAATGAGGTTGCGGTGGTGGTGACGGCGCTTCCCGTCACACTACGGCTTGCACCGCGGTATATGATGAAGCAGGAAACCACAGGCACCAATCAGTTAGACGGAGTTATGACTGCGCGCAAATCGACAAGTGACGGCCGGCAATTAAGTCAAATGTACCCCTGGAACGGACAGGAAGTCGCTGTTGTTTTTCCCAGGAGCACCGTGTAATAGCGGGTTTTCGCGGCGGGTATGGCTTCAGAGAGGTTGGCCTTTGCGAATGTTGATTCGACAAGCTAAATACGAAGGTCTGCAGCGTCCAGAAATCGCATCAGCACCTAGCGCAGCACCGATCGGTCACTGGGTCTTGGTGGGGCCCGGGAAAAGCGCAGAGGGCAGCGGAGGGGCATCGAGCGCTTACCTTTCCTCTCGTCAATACAGTGTTCCTCGGCCTTGCGTAACAGGATGTTCTTCAAGTACAGAAATCGTGCTTCTGTTTGCCGGGCTTGCTTTGAACTCCGTCGCGGACGTTCTGGGTCTTTGTGCGATCTTTACGCACGCTGCCGGGTGAGACGTGGTTGGGCTCTGATGCAGCGGACCGGGGTGCGCTCGACGGAAGCCGTACTTGATGCGTTGTCAAACGGAGCGTGATATCGATGACCTGATGGTGGCGCAGGGATTGTCTATTGCCAGTGCAGGGCAAAGGACGGGGAGACGGAGCTACGCAATCTATTTCCACCGGCGCTAGGTGGGCTATCTGGGTTTCCTTTTTCCGTCCCAGCTGGTGCTATCCAGATTCGTCCGTCTCAGGTAAGAGAGATATGAGGCGGTGCCAGCGTCTCGCGCCCCAACAAGCTATGTCAGCCGGGCCAGAGGGGGTTGGAAGCGGGATGAGCCGGGTGCCTTGAGGTCAGAATACGCCTAGAATGGCTTGCGACGGCTGTTCTACTCCAGAGATCGTTAGTGGGTTTCTGCGAACAGCAGGACTTACTCTTGCGCTGTCAAGTGGGCAAGGCAGTCGGGATGGTGGGGGGGTTCATGCCGGGTGAGTCTGGCAAGGAAGGATGTATGCGTTGGCAAATGCGGGAGCTTCATGCAGCCAAAAAACATACCTCTGGGTCAGCTCCGCGCATCCAGTGCACCCTGCCAGGAGATCCTTCTTTTTCTTGTTCCACGCGCGCAAGGATCCTCTTGAGCGATTCTTCTCCCTTGCGCGCAAATTGCGTATATGGAGAATATGCGCCAGCAACCCAAAAGAGGGATCGGGACGAGGCTTGGTGATGGAGGGGCTGACGCGCCGGTGTCGCGCGGGGTGGAAAGCACGACAGTGCCAGGTATGCAGATGCGACAGCAGTTGGCGACGTCACAAAGGAGTGACTCCAGACAGTGAACTTCTCCTGTACCGCTGCGTGTATGCGACGTTAGTCCCTGGCAGTAAATTTCGGGTAAGTGGCGGTGGTGGACGTGTTGTGAGGATGAGGGGAGTACAGTCGCGTCTGCGGGCCGCAACAACAGCCCGAGGCCTTGGGGCGGTCGTCGCGGTCTTCGGGAGTTGCCTGAACGGGCTTGACAGCTATTCTCCGCAGGACCTGGGGGCGTCCCGATCCAGCACGAGAAGGGGCAGGCAGGGCGATGAGATGATTTGACCAGAGGTCTGGGGGGGCAGGACAGTGGTGGGAGAAGCTGAGAGTCAC
>Ga0207767_1000699_pt1 | contig 14159 bp, 8 predicted proteins | sample HigsolmetaGSP17D_FD_184845 | JGI IMG/M metagenome (GOLD analysis project Ga0207767, IMG submission 184845) | High solid enriched microbial communities from the Joint BioEnergy Institute, USA - SP1-7-D (SPAdes) | ecosystem: Engineered > Bioreactor > SSF (Solid state fermentation) > Aerobic >... | reverse complement strand
GCTTGCCGTACATCTGCTGCATGCTGCCGACGACGGTGCCCGAGTCTTCCGGCTTGCCGCCGGCGGCCTGCACCGCGGCGCTGAGCTCGGTGACGATCTGGCCCTTGGTGGTCGCGATGCGCGAGAACAGCGTGCGCAGCTCGGCGTCGTCGACCTTCTGCGCCGCCTCCTCGTAGAAGTCCTTGCCGTCACGGGCAATGGCGATGAGATCGTTGAGGGTGTGCGCGGTCTTGTTGGACATGGAATTCTCCAGACGTGTGATCGATGTGAGCGATGGCGCGATGCCATCGCATCGTCCCGGACAGCTTGGCGTGCATGTGCTGCCTGCACGCCGCGGACCGATGGCGGCCAAGATAGGCGTGCGAGGGGCAATGACACGTGATGCGCAGGCGACGGCCGCGTGAAGTCGTCGCATCGCGCAGCGTCGGCAGCGGACAAGGTGAACGGCCCGGCGCGTATCCCCCGGGTGCGAAAAAGGCCGTGCCGGACACCGGCGCGGCCTCGAAGAATTCTTCCCGCCGATCAGCCCTTCGCAGGCGCGTCCGGCAGCGCGTACTCGATCTCGTAGGCCGGCGGCTCGCCGCCGGGTCCGGTGAGGTAATGGGTCATCCACTGCATCAGGCGCAGCGAGTAATCGTAGCGCGACGCGCCGCGGCTGTTGCCGTGGCCTTCGCCCGGGTACAGCACCAGCCGCACCGGCGCCTGACCGGCCAGCTGCAGATAGCGGTACATCATGTACGACTGCATGACCGGCACGCGCGGATCGGCTTCGCCGTGCAGGATCAGCGTCGGCGTACGCGACTTGCGCGCATGCGTGATCGGGCTCTGCTGGCGGTACATCTCCGGGCTTTCCCACGGCCAGGTCTGCATGTGCACGTTGTACTGCTCGTAGGGAATGTCGCCGGTCGTGACCAGGCTGGCCTGGTCGGAAATGCCGACGAACATCACCGACGCAGCGAAACGCTCGCTGTAGTACGTGGCGCCCCACGCACTGGCATAACCGCCATAGGACCCGCCGGTGATGCCGACCTTGTCGCGGTCCACCAGACCGGTTTCGACCAGATGGTCGACGCCGTCGACCACGTCGTCGAACTCTTCCATGCCCGGACGGCCATGGCCGAGCTTGGAGAACGCGACGCCGCGGCCGGTGCTGGAACGGTAGTTCGGGAAGAACGACGCGAAACCCTGCGCGGCCGCGACCTGCGCCGGCTGCGAATAGCCGTTGAGCCAGGCGTTGGAGAAATGCGATTCCGGGCCGCCATGCACCACTAGGATCAGCGGCACGCGCGCGTTGCCGCGGCGCTCCAGCGGATGCACCAGCAGGCCTTCGAGTTTGAGACCGTCACGCGCGGTGTAGCGCACGACTTCCTGACGGGCCAGACGCACATCGGCGAGCCACGGGTTACTGTCGGTCAGGCGACGCGGCTCGGCGCTGCCCGACGCCAGCAGGAACACTTCGGACGGATGCGTCGGATCGCTGCCGACCAGCGCGATATCGCCGCGGGGAGACACGCTCAGTCCCATATGCACCGGACCGCGGGCTTCGAGCAGCGTGCGCTGATCGCTGCCATCGGCCTGGATCTGCGCCAGACGGCTCTGCACGCCTTCGTGACTGACGAACACCAGCGTCGATGCATCGCGCCATGCGACCGCACGCACGTGCCCTTCCAGACCCGGCAGCAGATCGCGCTGGGTGCCGCCATCGCGCCCGACGACGGTCAGGCGACCGTCGCTGGGATCGTTCCTGTCGGCAGCGGAAATGACGGCGAGATGCGCGCCATCCGTGCTCCAGGCCAGGTCGCCGAGCTTGCCCGGGTTGTCGACGCGGCCCAGCTCGCGGCCTTCGACCGAGTAGATGCGCACGCGCGCTTCGACCATGGTGTCGTCGGTCAGCTGACGCGGCGTCACGATCACCGCGAGACGATCCCCCGCCGGGCTCCAGCGCACGCTCTGCACGCTGCCTTCGATCTCGACACGGCGCGGCGCGGCCTCGCTCCCGAGTTCGGCGATCCACAGCTCGACCGGGCGCCAGTCCTCCTCGTAGACCTTCTGCGAGAAGCCCTTTTCGCGCAGCGCCTTGCGCGCATCGCTCTCGCGCTGCGGTGCCAGCAGCGCCGCACGGCGGCCGTCGGGCGAAAGATCGTAACTGGCGATGTCAGTCGCCAGCCTGGCCACGCGGGTGGATTCGCCGCCGCGCAGCGGAATCGTGTACAGACCGCGGGTCTCGTCGCCCTCGCGCTTGGACAGATAGGCCACGCGCTGGCCGTCGGGCAGCCAGCGCGGCGCGGCCACGTCGACCTTGCCGGTGATGAAGCCGCGGCTGTTGCCGCTGCGGTCGACGAGGTGCAGTTCGCTGCGCGCCGGACCGTCGGGATCGACGCCGAGCGTGCGGGGCACCGACAGCAGGTAGGCGACTTCGCTCCCGTCCGGACTGACCTGCGCCTGCGTGACCGCGCGCGTCTGCGCGACCTGTTCGAGCGTCATGCCGCCCTTGGTGGCCGCCAGCGCGAGCGGGGCGCCCGTCGCGAGCGCCAGTGCGCAGGCGAGCCTGAAGATCCAGCGTTGCATTCGATGTTCCCCATGGACGTGTGCAGTCGACCGGCGACTGTGCAGGGGATTCGGCGGGGGTGCAATATTGCTACACCCCGTCGTCCCGGCGGAAGCCGGGAACCAGCGACTTTCGTCTGGAAACTGGAGGGCGTCAAAGACGCTGGATCCCGGCCTTCGCCGGGATGACGGCGGGTGCTAGCGTCCTGTCACCGTCCGATGCCGCACCACCCGCACCGCGATCCGCGGAAACACCTCCGGCAGCAACGCACGCACCTGCAACGGCACGCGCGCGGCCAGCGCCTCGGCATCAAGCGCCGGCAATGCGCCGCGCCACGCGAACGCGACCCGGTTGCTCATCTTCGGCTCGTCGACGACCAGCACGTGATCGGCGCCGAATGCCGTCTTCAGCCTGTCCACGTGCGTCTGCGGATCGCGCACGTACAGATTGCAGGCCAGCACGCCCTGCCCGCCCAGCGCATCGCGGCAGGCGTCGTAGAAGGTCTGCGTCGACAGTTCGGCCGGAATGCCGTGTTCGTCGTAGCCGTCGACCAGCAGCACGTCGAAACGTGCCGGTCGCGACTGCACGAAACGCATGCCGTCGTCGACCGTCACGGCCAGCCGCGCATCGTCGTCCGGGATGCCGAAATCACCTCGCAGCGCGACCACGTGCGGATTGTTCTCGACCACCTCGATGCGCGTGTCGGGCAGATTGCGGTACGCGAACTTGGTCTGCGAGCCGCCGCCCAGACCGATCATGCCCAGCACTGCCGGCGCCGGCTGCCAGAGCAGGGCCGCGAACATCGTGCGCGTGTAGTCGATCAGCAGGCGATCAGGGTCGTCGCCGACCATGCGGCTCTGGGTCTGGCTGCGGATGAACTGCAGCGAGACCAGTCCGTCGTGGCGACGCACGTAGGGCTTGCGCGGTCCCGCATCGCGGCCGAGCAGGCGGTCGAGCCAGCGTGCCATCGCTCAGCGGTTCGACCAGCCGTGCGGCACGTGACCGGCGGCGACGTGCGGACGGGCCGACTCGATGTTGTGCTGCGAATCGTCGAAGAAGATGTCGGCGCCGAATGCATCCAGGAACGGGCCCTTCGGCCGGCCGCCGAGGAACAGCGCTTCGTCCAGGCGCACGCCCCAGGCGCGCAACGTGCGGATCACGCGCTCATGCGCGGGCGCCGACCGCGCGGTGACCAGCGCGGTGCGGATCGGCGCGTCCTTGCCCGGCGGATAGGCGGCCTGGAGGTCGTGCAGCGCAGCGAGGAAGCCACGGAACGGGCCGCCGGTCATTTCCTCGTGCGCGCGCTCGCGCTCGTGCTTGTGGAAGGCGTCCAGGCCGCCTTCCTGCGACAGGCGCTCGCCCTCGTCGCCGAAGATCACCGCATCGCCGTCGAAGGCGATGCGCAGCTGGTCGTTGCGGTGCGCCGGCGCGCGCGCGGGAATGATCGTCGCCGCGGCGACGCCGTTCTCGAGTGCGCGTCGCACCGAGTCGGGATTCGCCGACAGGAACAGCTGCGTGCCGAACGGCTTGATGTAGGGCCAGGTCGGCTCGCCCGAAGTGAACGTCGCGCGGGTGATGCCCAGGTCGTAGTGCTGGATCGAATTGAAGATCCGCAGGCCCGTGTCGGCGGAGTTGCGCGACAACAGGATCACTTCGACGCGCGGCGCATCGGCCGGCGCGTCGACGTTCAATGCCAGCAGCTTGCGCACCAGGGGGAATGCGATGCCGGGCTCGAGGATGTCGTCCTCGTGGGCGCGCTGGTGCTCGGCGTAGGCGTCGATACCCTCGCGCTCGAACAGCGTGTGGCTGTCCTCCAGATCGAACAGGGCGCGCGTGGTGATCGCGATGGTCAGCGTGGGGACGGACAGGTCGGGCATGGCGTGCGGCATCTCGGGGGAATCGACGCGTCGGACGCGCCGCATGGCGTGGATTATGCGCGATCCGTGTTCGACGGCCGGCTGTCCCTGACCATCGACACGGTCCGTCGACTGGCGGATCGGGAGGCTGGTGCATGTCCCATCCGCGTGTCAGGAGATCGACGATGTCGAGTGTCCGCTTGATTGCCGGCGCCCTGCCACGATTCCACCACGCCCTCGCAGCCGGTGACCGACTGGCACGCGGCAATGGAGGCGCCGTGCAGGCACGGCAGCGCTTTCGAGCACTCGGCGCACTTCGTCCGATCGGGGCGCACGGGCGCACGCTGATGACGCTGGTCAGACGCGTCCGCCCACTGGCCGTGGCCGCCGGGGACGGCGAGCCACTCGACGACTGACGTGTTTCAGGCGATGAACTGCTCGCTGAGGATGCGTTCCTCGAGATTGTGCTCGGGATCGAACAGCAGGGTGACGTGGCGCTCGCGCGATTCGCGGATCCGCACCTCGACGACGTCGCGCACTTCGTGCGAATCGCCGGTCGCGCTGACCGGACGCTTGTAGGGATCGAGCACGCGGAAACACACTTCCGTCTCGGCGCGCAGGATGGCGCCGCGCCAGCGGCGCGGACGGAAGGGCGCGATCGGTGTCAGCGCCACGACACCCGCCCCCAGCGGCAGGATCGGGCCGTGCGCGGAGAAGTTGTAGGCGGTGCTGCCGGCGGCCGTCGACAGGATCACGCCGTCGGCGACGAGTTCCTCGAGCCGCGTCACGCCATTGAGTTCGATCTTCAGATGCGCGGCCTGGCGCGTCTGCCGCAGCAGCGAGACCTCGTTGTAGGCGAGCTGCTTCACCGTCGCGCCCGATTCGGTGTCGACGGTCATCTCCAGCGGATGCAGCACCGTGGGTTCCGCGCGCCCGATGCGCGCCAGCAGGCCGTCCTCGCGATGGTGGTTCATCAGGAAGCCGACCGTGCCGAGCTTCATGCCGAACACCGGCTTGCCCAGCTGCCCGTGCCGGTGCAGGGTCTGCAGCATGAAGCCGTCGCCGCCCAGCGGCACCAGCACGTCGGCCGATTCCGGGTCGCACTGACCGTGCAGACCGGTCAGCGCCGACAGGGCGCGCTGCGCCTCGTCGGTCTGGCTGGCGACGAAGGCGATGCGGGGATTGGCGGTCATCGAAAGGCCGGTGCGTGAACGTCGACGCAGCTTAGCGCAGGCGATGCTGCGCAGAGTCGACATGCATCCGGGGCGGCCACGGGCGGGCGCGTCCGCAAGCCGATCCTGTCGCGACCTGCGGGCGAGGGCCGGGACAGCGGCCGATCACGTGCGCTCGAGGGACCGTGCCGGCGTGGACGCGCAGGCGAACCTGCGTGCCATCGGGGCCGCACATCCAAGCCACCCGCCCCCGCACGCGGGGGCGGGTGTCACCGTCAGATCCGCTGCACCAGCTGCGAGACGCGCTGCACCGCGACCGAGGCGGTCGGATAGTCCAGCGACTTCTGCGCCGCCAGCTCCGACAGCATCGACAGCGTGAAGCGCAGCGCGGCGTCATCGCGTTCCAGCCACGCCTGCACCTTGGCCTCGGGCGTGGCGCCCGGCATCGCCAGCACCTGGCCGACGAGGGCACGATGCTGCTGCCCGAGTTCCTCGCGCAGCACGCCACGTGCGACCGCATGCCAGCGACCGTCGACCTCCAGCGCGTCGATCTGCGCGGTCAGCCACGGCAGGTTGAGCGCTTCGCCGAGGCGGAAGTGCAGACGGGCCACGTCGACCGGCTTCTGCTTGCGCTCGCTGGCCACTTCGATGATGTCCCACGCCGCTTCCAGGTACGGCAACGCCGCAAGCTGCACGGCCAGCGCCTTCGGCACGCCCTTCTCGATCCAGCCCTGCAGGCTGGCGTCGTGCTCGGCGCGCTGGCCGTCGGCGATGATCCGGCTGCCGTCGCGGATCGCGTGGAACCCGTCGTGGTAACGCTCGACCGCGGTGGTGATGTCCGGAATCGCGCCCGGACGGGCCAGCAGCCAGCGGGTGAACGCACGCTGCAGGTTCCAGATCACCTGCAGGGCGTCGACCTGCACCGACTCGGGCACCTTGCCGTCGAGCGCGTCGATTTCGCCCCACAGCGCACGCGCCTCGATCGTCTCGCGGGTGATCGTGAAGGCCTTGGCGACCTCGCCCGGCGAACGGCCGCTGTCCTCCTGCATGCGCAGCAGGAAGGTCGCGCCCATGCGGTTGATCATGGTGTTGGTGACCGCGGTCGCGATGATCTCGCGCTTGAGGCGGTGGTCTTCCATCAGATCGGCGTACTTCTTCTGCAGCGGCTGCGGGAAGTAGCGCTGCAGTTCGCGCGAGAGGTACGGATCTTCCGGAATGTCGGACGCCAGCATCTGGTCGAACGCGACCAGCTTGGAGTACGACAGCAGCACCGCCAGTTCCGGACGGGTCAGGCCCTGGCCCTTGGCCTTGCGCTCGGAAATCTCGGCGTCCGAGGGCAGGAACTCGATCTGGCGATCGAGCAGGCCCTGCGCTTCGAGCGTGCGGATGAAGTGGCGCTTGGAGCCCAGGCGCGAGACGCTCATGCGCTCCATCAGGCTCAGCGCCTGGTTCTGGCGGTAGTTGTCCCACAGCACGAGGCCGGCGACTTCGTCGGTCATCGAGGCCAGCAGCTTGTTGCGCGCCGGCAGCTTCATGCGGCCGTCCTGCACCAGCGCATTGAGCAGGATCTTGATGTTGACCTCGTGGTCGGACGTATCCACGCCGGCCGAGTTGTCGATGAAGTCGGTATTGAGCAGCACGCCATGCTGCGCGGCCTCGATGCGGCCCAGCTGGGTCAGGCCCAGATTGCCGCCCTCGCCCACCACCTTGCAGCGCAGGTCGCGGCCGTCGACGCGCAGGGCGTTGTTCGCGCGGTCGCCGACGTCGGCGTGGGTCTCGCTGGACGACTTGACGTAGGTGCCGATGCCACCGTTCCACAGCAGGTCCACCGGCGCGCGCAGGATCGCCGACATCAGCTCGTTCGGGCTCATCGATGCCACGTCGCCTTCGATACCCAGCGCCTCGCGTGCTTCGGCCGACAGCGGAATCGATTTCGCGCTGCGCGGCCATACGCCGCCACCCTTGGCGATCAGCGACTTGTCGTAGTCCTCCCAGCTCGAACGTGGAATGGCGAACATGCGCTGGCGTTCGACGAACGAGCGCGCGGCATCGGGATCCGGGTCGATGAAGATGTGGCGGTGGTCGAACGCGGCGACCAGGCGGATGTGCTCGGACAGCAGCATGCCGTTGCCGAACACGTCGCCGGACATGTCGCCGACGCCGACGCAGGTGAAGTCCTCGGTCTGCGAGTTGCGGCCCATCGCGCGGAAGTGGCGCTTGACCGACTCCCAGGCGCCACGCGCGGTGATGCCCATGCCCTTGTGGTCGTAGCCGACCGAGCCGCCGGACGCGAACGCGTCGTCGAGCCAGAAGCCGTGCTCGCGCGCGATGCCGTTGGCGATATCGGAGAAGGTCGCGGTGCCCTTGTCGGCGGCGACGACCAGATACGGGTCGTTGTCGTCGTGGCGCACGACGTCCTGCGGCGGCACGATCGCGCCATCGACGATGTTGTCGGTGATCTGCAGCAGGCCGTTGATGAAGAGCGTGTAGCAGGCGACGCCCTCGGCGAACTGCGCATCGCGATCGCCGCCGGCCGGCGGACGCTTGACGATGAAGCCACCCTTCGAGCCGACCGGCACGATCACGGTGTTCTTGACCATCTGCGCCTTGACCAGGCCCAGCACTTCGGTGCGGAAGTCCTCGCGGCGGTCCGACCAGCGCAGTCCGCCACGCGCGACGGGACCGAAGCGCAGGTGGATGCCCTCCACGCGCGGACCGTAGACGAAGATCTCGCGATACGGACGCGGCTTGGGCAGGTCGGGCACGCGCGCCGAATCGAACTTGAAGCTGATCGTGTCCAGCAGGGCGCCATTGCGCGCCTTCTGGTAGTAGCTGGTGCGCAGCGTGGCGTCGATGACGCCCAGATAGCTGCGCAGGATGCGGTCTTCGTCGAGGCTGGACACGCGGTCGAGCAGACCCTTGAGCGCCTCGCGCGCGGCCTGGTACTGCGCGTCACGGTCGCGGGTGCGGGCGTCGATCACCGGCTGCAACACCGAGCGCGTCGCCTCGTCGTCGCCCGACAACGCCTGCAGCTGATCGCCGAGCAACCGGGCGCCGGCCTCGATCTGCGCGCGGGTCTCGCGACCGGTCGCCGGGTCGAAGCGCGCTTCGAACACCTCGACGAGCAGACGCGCGAGCAGCGGATAGCGGTTGAGCGTGTCCTCGACATAGGCCTGCGAGAACGGCACGCCGACCTGCAGCAGGTACTTGCAGTAACCGCGCAGCATCGCGACCTGGCGCCAGTCGAGATCGGCGCCGAGGATCAGGCGGTTGAAGCCGTCGTTCTCGGCATCGCCCTGCCAGATGCGCGCGAAGGCTTCGGTGAAGGCCTGGGCGCGCGCCTCGACATCGATCGCACCGGCGGTGGCCTCGACGTAGAAGTCCTGCAGGAACAGCGTGCTGCCGTCGGCCTCGATGCGGTTGGGATGCTCGGCGATCACGCGCAGGCCGAGGTTCTCCATCACCGGCAGCACGTCGGACAGCGGGATGTGCGCATCGCGGCGATAGAGCTTGAGGTGCAGCACCGACTCGCCGGTGTCCGGCAGCGGCTGGGTATAGAAACCCAGTTGCAGCGAGTCGTCGGCGGCGACCGCGGCCAGCTTCTCCACGTCGGTCGCGGCGGCGGCCGGCGATGCGAACTCGATGTAGCCGGGCGACAGCGCACGGCCGAAGCGCGATGACAGGCGCAGGCCGTCGGCCTCGCCGTGGCGTCGGACCAGTTCGTCGCGCAGGTCGTCCTGCCAGTTGCGCACGATCGCCTGCAGCGACTGCTCGAGCGCCGCCTGGTCGATGTCGGCCGCGACGCCGGCGCGCGGGCGCACGATCAGATGCAACTGGGCCAGCGGCGACTCGCCCAGCATCACGCTGGCATCGACGTGGTCGGCCTGCATGACGTCGCGCAGCAGTTGCTCGATGCGCCGACGCACGTCGGTGTTGAAGCGGTCGCGCGGGATGTAGACCAGCACCGAGTAGAAGCGGCCGTAGCGGTCCTTGCGCAGGAACAGGCGGCTGCGCACGCGCTCCTGCAGGCCGAGGATGCCGGTGCCGAGGCGGAACAGCTCGTCGGGCGTGGACTGGAACAGCTCGTCGCGCGGCAGCGTCTCGAGCAGATGCTTGAGCGCCTTGCCGCTGTGTCCGGTGGGCTTGAGGCCCGACTCGCGCATCACGTGCGCGAATCGCTCGCGCACCAGCGGGATGTCCCACGGACGGCGGGTGTACGCGCTGGAGGTGTAGAGACCGAGGAAGCGCACCTCGCCGGTGACATTGCCGTCGGCGTCGTAGCTCAGGATGCCGATGTAATCCATGTAGCCCGGGCGGTGGACCGTCGAGCGGGCGCTGGTCTTGGTGAGGATCAGCGGATCGATCAGGCCCTCGCGACGCAGGGCGTCGGCGCCGAGCTCGCTGATCGGACGCGACTTCACGGTGCCCGGGGTGCGCAGCAGGCCAAGCCCGCTGTCGGCCACCGCTTCCAGACGCGCGTCGTCGCCCTTGCGACGCACCTTGTACTCGCGCACGCCGAAGAAGGTGAAGTGATCGTCGGCCGCCCAGCGCAGGAATTCCTGCGCTTCGGCGCGGCTCGCGTCCGCGACCGGGATATTGCGCGAGGCCAGCGTGTCGGCCATTTCGAGCATGCGCTCGCGCATGCGCGGCCAGTCGGCGACGATGATGCGCACGTCCTCGAGCACGCCGCGCACCAGCGCCTCGATGCGCGCGTTGTCTTCCGGCGTCTGGCGGTCGATCTCCAGATGCATCACCGATTCGGTCTCGCCCTCGCCCACGCCGGTCAGGCGGCCCGCGCGGTCGCGCGCGATCGACACCACCGGATGGCCGAGCACGTGCACGCCGATGCCCTGTTCGGCCAGCGCCATCGTCACCGAATCCACCAGGAACGGCATGTCGTCGTTGACGATCTGCAGCACGGTGTGCGGCGATTCCCAGCCGTGGGTCTTCATCGAAGGATTGAACAGGCGCACGTTCGCGGTGCCCGGCTTGCGCCTGGCGGCGAACTCGAACAGGTCCGCGGCCAGCGCGGCCCAGCCGTCCGCGCTGTGCAGCGGCAGTTCGTCCTCGGTCATACGGCGGTAGAACGCCTGGGCGAACGCGCTCGCATCAGCGTGCGCGGCCTTGCCCGCGCGGCGGCGCACGGCGTCGAAGATCGGCGCCAGCAGGCCGGCGCCGGCACGCGGCGGCGGCGCGGGCTGCACGCGCGCAGCCTGCTTCGCGGACTTTGCGGCCTTGGCCGGCGCCTTGGTGGCGGAGGTACTGGTGGCCTTGGAAGCGCCGGTGGGCGCGGCTTTACCGGTTTTGCGGGATGAGGTCATGACGACGGACGTTCCGATGCAATGAGGCCCGCGTTCTCACGCGGGCCGACGGGAAGGAAGAATCAGGGCCACCCGGCCGCACGCGCGACCGGGTCGGGTACCACCGACGCCGCGACGCCACGAGGACGGCGCAGGCGACGGACACACGCGATGCTGGCGTGGAGAAGCGGCATACGGCTCAGCGCAGACCGGTCTCGTTGCGGGCGATCACCAGGCGCTGGATCTCGCTGGTGCCTTCATAGATCTCGGTAATCTTGGCGTCGCGGAAATACCGTTCGATCGGCATCTCCTTCGAATAACCCATGCCACCGTGGATCTGCAGGGCCTGGTGGGTGATCCACATCGCGGCTTCCGATGCGGTCAGCTTGGCGATCGCGGCCTCGTTGCTGAAGCGCTTGCCCTCACCCTTGAGCCAGGCCGCGCGCAGCGTCAGCAGCAGGGCTGCGTCGAGCTTGCACTTCATGTCGGCGATCTTCGACTGGGTCATCTGGAACGCGCCGATCGGTTGACCGAAGGCCTTGCGCTCCTTGACGTACTCGATGGTCGCCTCGTACGCGGCCCGGGCGATGCCGACGGCCTGCGAGGCGATGCCGATGCGGCCCGCATCCAGCACGCCCATCGCGATCTTGAAGCCCTGGCCTTCCTCGCCGAGCACGTCGGAGGCCTGCGCCACGTAATCCTGGAACTCGATCTCGCAGGTCGCCGAGGCCCGGATGCCGAGCTTGGGCTCGGTCTTGCCGCGGTGGAAGCCGTCGCGGCTGCCGTCGACGAGAAACGCGGTGATGCCGCGCGCGCCCTTGTCGGGATCGGTCATCGCGAACAGCACGAAATACCTGGCGACCGGGCCGGAGGTGATCCAGCTCTTCTTGCCGTTGATGACATAGCTGCCATCGGCCTGCTTGACCGCGCGGCACTTCATCGCCGTCGCATCGGAGCCCGACTGCGGCTCGGTCAGTGCGAACGCGCCGATCTCGCGGCCTTCGGCGATCGCGCGGACGTATTCCTGCTTCTGGTCCTCGGTGCCGTGCGTCAGGATGCCGTTGCAGAACAACGAGTTGTTGACCGACATGATCGTCGAGTGCGCGGCATCGGCCGCGGCCACCTCGACCATCGCCAGCACGTAGGACACCGGGTCCATGCCCGCGCCGCCGTAGTCGCCCGGCACTTCGATGCCCATCAGGCCGTTCTCGCCGAGCACCTTCATGTTCTCGACGGGGAAGTCACCGGTGCGGTCGTGGTGCTCGGCGCTGGGTGCGATCCGTTCCTGGGCGATCCGTCGCGCGATGTCCTGGATCATCAACTGCTCTTCGCTGAAACCGAACTCCACGGCATGCAACTCCTGCGACCGAAATGATCCGGCGATTGTAACGTCGCACCCCTGCAAAAGGCCCGAAAAACACGTTCTGCATTGCAGCATGAATCGCGGCGAAACAGGCTTTCGCGACGACGTGCAGACACGATCGAGCGTGTGACCGTCCCGTGACGATGCGCGCCCGCGATCCTTGACCACGAGGAGCGCTGCGCCGACAATTATCTCTATATCGCGATATGGAGATATTGATGGATCTGGAAGCCTGGTCCGCGCGCCTGAAGGTGCTCGCCGATCCCACCCGCGTCCGTCTGCTGGCCCTGCTGGAAGTCGAGGAACTGACGGTCGCCGAACTGTCGTCCATCACCCGGTTGGCGCAGCCGCGTGTGTCCACCCATCTGGCACGTCTGAAGGAGGCCAATCTGGTGCGCGACCGCCGCGCCGGCGTCTCCGCCTACTACCGCTTCGACGATGCCGCGCTCGATCACGCCCAGCGCGCCCTGTGGCAGGCGCTGAGCACCGGCAGCGACGATCCGCTGCTACGCCAGGACGCCGAACGCACGCCCGCCGTGCTGGCGATGCGCGCCGCCGACCAGAGCTGGGCCGATACCGTCGCCGGCGACATGGAACGCCACTACTCCCCCGGCCGCACCTGGGAAGCACTGGCGCGTTCGGCGCTGCCGCTGCTCGAGACCGGCGACGTGCTCGACATCGCGTCGGGCGACGGCGTGCTCGCCGAACTGCTGGCGCCGCATGCGCACCGCTATGTCTGTCTCGACGCCAGCCGACGCGTGGTCGCCGCCTCGGCCGAGCGTCTCAAGCGTTTCGCCAACGTCGAAGTGCGCGAGGGCGACATGCACGCCCTGCCCTTCGACGACGCCAGCTTCGATCTCGTCGTGCTGATGCACGCGCTGACCTATGCGATCAGGCCCGCGCAGGCCGTCACCGAGGCCGCGCGCGTGCTGCGCCCGGGTGGCCGGTTGCTACTGTCGAGCTTGAACAAGCACGGCCACGAGACCGCGGTACAGGCCTACGGTCATGCCAATCTCGGCTTCGCCGACAAGGAGCTGCGCCGCTTCGTGACCAGGGCGGGACTGGAGATCCACAGCGCCGAGACGGTGACGCGCGAGAAGCGCCCGCCGCATTTCGAGGTCATCTCGATCATCGCGAGGAAGCCCTGATGGCATGGCTGCACCCGGCGCGCGTCGAGGCGCTGGAACAGGCCCTCGCGCAGCGCATCCTCGTGCTCGACGGCGCGATGGGCACGATGATCCAGCGCTTCGGGCTGAGCGAAGCCGACTATCGCGGCAAACGCTTCGCGCAGGGCTACGACGCGCTGCACGCCGTCGACGGCCATGCGCATGGCGCCGGCTGCGGCTGCGAAAGCCACGACCAGCGCGGCAACAACGATCTGCTCACCCTGACCCGCCCGGACATCATCCAGGGCATCCACGCCGACTATCTCGCCGCCGGTGCGGACATCGTCGAGACCAATACCTTCAACTCGACCGCGGTGTCGCTGGCCGACTATCGCCTGCAGCACCTGGTGCACGAACTCAACCGCGAAGGCGCCGCGCTCGCGCGCGCGGCCTGCGACGCGGCAGAAGCGCGCACGCCGCACCGCCCGCGTTTCGTCGCCGGCATCCTCGGCCCGACCAGCCGCACCGCCTCGATCAGCCCGGACGTCAACGATCCCGGCTATCGCGCGGTGACCTTCGACGAACTGGTGGCGATCTACCGCGATGCGAGCGTCGGCCTGATCGACGGCGGCGCCGACATCCTGATGGTCGAGACCGTGTTCGACACGCTCAACGCCAAAGCCGCCCTGTACGCGATCGAGACCGTGTTCGACGACCGCGGCGGGCGCCTGCCGGTGATGATCTCCGGCACGATCACCGACGCCTCCGGCCGTACGCTGTCGGGCCAGACCGCCGAAGCGTTCTGGTACTCGCT
>Ga0207767_1000697_pt1 | contig 14289 bp, 14 predicted proteins | sample HigsolmetaGSP17D_FD_184845 | JGI IMG/M metagenome (GOLD analysis project Ga0207767, IMG submission 184845) | High solid enriched microbial communities from the Joint BioEnergy Institute, USA - SP1-7-D (SPAdes) | ecosystem: Engineered > Bioreactor > SSF (Solid state fermentation) > Aerobic >... | reverse complement strand
TTCCCGATGAGTTCATCATAGGAAAATTCCACTGTCCCAGGTAGCCGCAAAGGGCCGAGATTTATGTACGCCAGAGCGTACAAAATAGCCTAAATTTTATCCACAAAAAATGTGGATAATTTGGGACATTGAGGCATTGATAAAATTTGAAAAAACTCAAAATTGACTATTTTTTAAACAATTTTATTGGCAAAATGTTACAGATTCGCCTAAAAACTCACCAACTTATTACAAAAACAGATTTTCGCTGATTTATTGGTCATGACCAAATTTTTAAGTTATTGATTTTTAAATTAATATACAAGTGTACTTCGTATAATCGCCATTATGTTAAATGGGGAGGAATAAGACAGTAAATGCCAGTTTATTAAATTTTAAATAGAACGTTTTTTTACTAAATTTTAGATAAAAATAATCTTCTAAGTACTCAATTAGCTTACCTTCCTGTATAAGAACAAGGCGAAGTTTCAGGGTTTTATGAAATGATATTGAATGCTTACAAAAGTATTCTAAATTCAGTATTTTTATAAAATTTTAAAAAGTAATTTTTTTCAAACAAGGATTTATATGTTTCACAATAGAAGAACATTATTACCTTTAACTCTTTTATCTGTTTTATTAGTCGCATGCGGTGGAGGGGGGGGAGAAAGTAGTCCAACGTCATCAGATACATCTGTGCCGAAGCCTATTGTAGAAACTTCTGTATTAAGTCCAGATTTGACACATGGCTATTTTGAAATTGAAAATTCTGGTATTGCTAATAACTCAACCATTAAGTTTTCACCATTTCATACAGATAGTGTGATTGAAGCATCTGCTACTAACAATAATATGTGGGATTTAGAGATTCTTACGCCAAGCAATGATTTATCTGCCCATATTAATAATTTGGCGGGTCTTTATTTTTATCCTAAAGAAGATAAAGTTGGAGTTTTTAGCTATTCAGAGAATGATAAAGGACATCTGACGGTTCGATGTCAAAATTCGTGTAGTGATACATTTTCTTATAAACTTGAAAAGCAAAGTAATGGTAAAACTTATTTTATTATAAATGCAAATGGTTCTATAGCAGGACGTTTAAATAATAATGATTTTGCATCAACTGCCAAAATTAAAGGCTCTGTTAATTTTGAAGTAAATTCTAATTGGCCAGTATGGGACACCAAACGCTTTAATGAATATCATGCGAAATCAGACTTAGTTGTTAATGGTAAACCTGCAACAATAGAAAAATTTTTGGATTGGAAAACTAGCTCTGTTTTAACTTTTACTACAGATAAAGAATACTATTTTAACTTTAATAATCCTGTGGATCTTGATCACGATAGATTTATTTTAACGGAGGGGAATTATTTTAGTAATGAACAGCCTAAAGATGTATACATATATAAGGGATACTTCAATCGAGATTTTACATTAAATACAGATTATGAAAATGGTATAACCACCTTTAAATTTATCAATAACTTATTTACTAACCCTATTGAATATATTGCTTCTCCAGAGTTGAAAGTATCTGGAGGTTTTGTAAAAAAAGTTCCTTATGGTCAAGTGATTGCAGGAGATGAAGTTTTTAAAATTGATGAAACAGTCGCAGCAGTTGTATATGCAGAAAATGAAAGTAAGTATTTTCGCTTTATGAGTCGAGATAATCACTCTAATCTCGAGTTCACAGTGAAATACGATACAATTACTAAAAATGTAAATGTAGCGTATCAAAGACCACAGAAGGGTCAATTAAATGTGAATATTTATCTGAAATGGAACTGTAAATTGACGAATAATCATTGTACTGGTGTCACTGTCAATGATTCAGAGGGAACAATTGAATTTAAAAATGTGCAGTTAGATGATGGTCGTCTAATAAATGGCAAGTTTGGTCATTTAGGAGTAAACGATCTTGTAAGATGATAAATTCATAGTTATGTTCCATAAAAATATAGAAATGTTAATTCTTCTAAAATTAACATAATACACCTTATACGAATTCCCAAGGCATGGCTTTTAGTCATGCTTTTTTTATCAAAAGAGTATAGCTGAATGATAGCGAGCCAAATCGCATACAATATCTATCATTAGACTTAATGCAATAATTAAATGATATTGTTATCATTAATCTAATAGAATTAAGATTAAATGATAGAAATGAATACACGTATTTATCTACGAGCTTCAACTAAAGATCAAGATGCAGAAAGGGCTTTGCAGATTCTTCAGGATCTAAACCAAAACTTGAATTTGGGTGAAACCATTGTGTACGTGGAAAACTATAGTGGTACGAAGTTAGACCGACCTGAATTGAATAAGCTACTGTCAGAAGCAAATCAAGGTGACACCTTGTTAGTTGAAAGTATTGACCGCTTATCACGCCTAACCCAACGAGATTTTCAAGAGCTGAAGCGCAGGATCCAGGAGAAGGGACTTCGTTTAGTCGTAGCAGATCTTCCTACTACCTACCAAATGATTCAAACCAGTGACAGCATTACTCATTCAATCCTGGAACTCATCAACAATATGTTGATTGATCTCCTGGCAACAATGGCCCGCCTAGACAATGAGAAACGTATAGAACGTATTAAGCAGGGTCTAGAACGTTCGGGTTACAAGCCAACAGGTAAGAAAGCCAATGAGGCTAAGCACAAACGAATAAAAGAATTGCTAGCATCTGGCAATATGACTAAGGAAGAAATTGCCAAAGCAGTGAATTGTGGAGTTGCAACTGTTTATCGAGTTGCTAAAGTCATTTAAAAAGGCTTGTATCAGTGCTTCCCTTATGTCATATCTATTTACAAAGGAGCAAGGCATTCTTAAAGATCAAAAGACGGAATTAATGATGAAAAAGCATTTGATTTTCCTTGTTTTTATAGTGATGGTTTTTATTTTAGCTCTAGTTGTAAAGATTAATAATGATCATAAAAAACGGCAAGCATTAAACAAATTGGAACTAGTTGAAAAGCAAATCCATTAGGTATATGAATATTAATATAAATAAAAAGCCCTATAGTCTCTCCCGTTACTATAAGGCTTATAAAACGCTGTAATTTTTTCTTAATTACCTACTTTTTCGATGTAGGTTATGAATATATTTTACCTATTGGTAAAAATAAAGACATAAGACAAAAGATGAATACGTTAGGAATTCCGCGTAAAAACTACTAATTTCGTATGATCGCCATTATGTTAAATAGATTAAAATTGAGTCATTTATCTGAAAGGATTTTTAAGATATTCCTTCAACATAGAAATAATTAATAGTGTACTAATCAAAACTAGAACTGCTATAAGAATCCAAAACATACAAACCACAAATATTAAACATTAATAACACAATAATAATAATATTTTTCTGAGCATTAAGTAACTGATATTTAGATTATTTAATAAGTTCAGGCTTTTGTTGAGTTTTAATTAACAGTAAATTTTTTCTAATTGGTATAGAATTTAGAAGTAGTAAGCTATTTAATTGTTTCTTATGGAAAAAAGTAAAGAATCTTTATCTGAGAAAAGGTGAGCACAAATTTATTTTGCAATCAATATTCATTTGTAGGGCTAAGTTTCAAAAGTGGACGAATGACCCACATCATTTACTTTAGGTTTCTTTTTTTTAATTTTAAGAAAAATAATTAAAACAGCAATCAATAAAATAAAGATCAGAAATTCCATAAGTATCCTTTAAAATTCTTTAGTTTTCTTAAAATTAATATAATACACCTTATACGAAATGCGTTATAATTCTCTTGAAAATTCAACGCTGTAGTTTCTTTTTTGCCCAACCTCCCCAAGGTGGGCTTTTTTTTTATGATTTTTCACGTTCCACGCTTATTATTCAATCAAAGTTTCACGACTTTATTCATATTAATTAAACAATCATGGTTAATCATAGGGTCTAAAAAAACGGCTCCAAAAGCCTGTTTTCTCAGGCTCTGGTTCAATGTGCTCTGGCACTGGAATCCGCTTATTTTCCCTCCGCTCTGGAGTAGTCAATCCGTCATGTTTAGCTTCTGCTGTGTCAGGTTCGGGATCTGGTTTGGCTATGCTGGGTTGCACTAATTCTTGATCGGTAAACGTAGTCATATTAGGTTTTGGGGCTTCTAATAGGCGTTGCATCGTTTCAATTTGGTTCTGATAGAAAGATTCCCGATCTTTGGCATCATCAAGCTGGTTTTTCAGCATGTCTATCTGCTGTCTAAGTAGTAAAACTTCTGCCGAATTTGGACTGTCTACTTTTACAGATTCTTTTACATCCTGTTTTTTTACAGGCTCTCCAAATACACGAATGGCTTCGGCTAAATCGATCTTGTTATCAGAATTTTTACTTAAAATTCCTTTCTTTATGTTGTTGTAAATCGTTTGTCTATTGATATTGTAAAGCTTAGAAAGCTCGAGAACTGTAAGGCTTTTCATGTTGTAAATCTATGCCTAAACCTGTCAAAAGTTGTTGTCTATTAGACTGTCTAATAGACAAATGATCAAGTTTAAATTTTAGGCAGGTGCAAAGCCAACTTTTTGAAGATAAGGGAATAATTCTTGGAATTTTTGATAATCTTGGAGCATTTCTGCAATGCGTATAGCAAATTGTTGGAAGCTTTCGGTGCCTTCTGAATATTGCCCCATCTCAGGTAATTCAGAAAGTTTGTTGGCAAAGAGATGACGTTGTTTATCACTCATTTTGGTGAAAAGGGCTAATGTATCCGTTCCCTTAATTACTTTGTCAGAGTTGGTTTTTTTCTGCTTAAAACTGAAAGAAAAACCGGAAATTGAACGTCCTTTTTTATGTTGTTCATATTTAGCCGTTATATCGGTTAACTCATTTACTTGCTTGAGGGCAAAATCTAAAACATACGTTTTAAAATTACTCATTGTTTTGTATTGATGAGCTTCGACACCAAGTTGTTGTCTAAAGATCGATAGATCAAAAATTGGCGTTTTACCAGCAGATCTCCATTGAATTAATAACTCGTATAACCGAATAGCATAAGAGCTAGTTAATCTCGAAACCTGCTCCAATTCATATTTAGTAAAGTTTTCTTCCAGTCGAGTTATGAGTGGAACAATGTCTTGCGTGAAACGTAGGAAAACGATCCCGGATTGAGGTTCATATCCAATTTTATCGACCCAACGACAGTGAAAGCTACGATCCTTACCAGTCTTAGGATTAATGTCATGATACGTGACATAGCGATCAAACAAGCTTTTAGATGCATCCCGAAGCACGGTATAAGCAGTGTGTTTCTCGACATTAAAGGTATTGATATAACTACTTGCATGTACTTCTAAAAGGCTATTTTCAGTTATCCCGTGCCCTGTTTCCCGAGCTTCAGCAATGGCTAATAGGATCAGCCTTTGTTCAACTGTATCTAGAGTATAGCTAGCTTGAATTAAAGCATTATCCTTTACGATTAATTCACTCATTTCTAATAATAAATTTATAATTAAACTAGGTTGTACAATAGACTATTTTAATTGAATTGTAAATCGACTTAATTTGGGGTCGATAAACCTAGTTTTAAGGTCGATAAACCTAGTTTTATGGGTCGATAAACCTAGTTTTATGGGTCGATAAACCTAGTTTTATGGGTCGATAAACCTAGTTTTATTAACTCTAAAACTATTATGAATAAAGGGTTACAGCTTACTTAAAAGCATTTAAAAGATTAAAAATAATTAAAAGCCCAAGTAAAGAAAAATTGCCCTTGGTTTTCGCTTCGCTCAAACTCTATTGAACTTCGCTTTCGCTCAGTTCGTCGGGGCAATTTTTTGGTGAATACTTACGTGACTTTAAAAAAAGCAAAAGCAACTCGGAATTCGCTACGCTCATAAAACTTTTTTACTCGCTACGCTCGGTCCAGGAGCAAATTTCTGCATGAAACTTACGCTTTCTTAGGCTAAAGAGGGCAAAAAAATGTTTTTCAGAAGGTCTAGGCGCAAATTTTGATAGTTCGCTCGTAGACACTCGCTCTATGCATCTATCTAAAGTCAAAATCCCTCTCTATTTCGCTCTCATTTGCGTTTTTTGAGCTATTTTCTGTTTTAGCCATGTAGATCTATATGTTTTTTAGGTAAAAGCTCTTAAATCGCATTGGAACGCTTTCTATGAAGCTTTTCATAATTAAAGTTTTGGGTTGAAATTTCTAACCTGGATGAATGGACAAAAAATTGATTTTTTACGTTTTTCTAAACCAGGAAATAAATACTTTTTCCCATGTAAAACCAAGCACTAGCCCTACGTCACTTTAGCCAATTTTCTAATCCAGGATCCGGCACATGCCGGGATTTTTTTGTCACACACCACGCATCTAACGATGACAACCCTCAAAGCCTTATAAAATAAGGTTTTCAAGTGATTTTATTTATAGTAAAAAGCTGAGTCACGAAAAGACAGTTTTTTAATATAAGTATTTGATATTTTGAATTAAAATTTGACTCAGGTATTTGGGCTTAAAAAATAAGAAAATTTAATACAAGATATTGATATTTATAATTAAATGGGGTGAGTCATTACTAAAATAAGAGGGTGAGTCACAAAAACTCAATAATTGATATTAAGTGTTTGAAAAATAATATAAATGAACTGAGTCATAAAACAATCATGAGGAGTCTAATAAAAAACGTCAATTTGGTCAGTTTAATGAATTAGATAAGGCATGCTCGTGTGGCTTCCTCGGCCTTTTAAAAAGCTTTCAATGAAAGATTTTTTAACCAAGTTTTTAAAGTCTAGAATTGAGTCCTTAATTTTAATATCAATAATTTATATTTCTATTTTCTACAAAAGTTTTCAAAATGGATCTTCTTCAATATTCAAGTTACGAAGTTTAAGAGAAGATAGTGAGAAATCTAATTCCAGGAATTGTAATGAGCACTCATCTCACCACTACGGCAAATACAATAATGTTTCCGAAGTCTTGCACCCTTTGTCAATCAAGGAAAAATGTACAGCTTTTTGCAGGACTCTTGGTATGCGATCAATGCCAGGAAAACATCAAGCTCATGAATCCAGATACATTCTCGACCAATGATGAGATTGAACAGAAAGCCTAGGATTAACCTGGGTTGCGTATAAGAGATTTTATGTTAAATCTAGCCTGTTTGCCCTTTTATTTTTGAATTGTTTACTAGATGGCAGCATAGTTGAGTAAAATCGAATAATATGATTAGAATCATGAAATTTAGTGCGTAATCCAGACTATTACTTTAAATAGTTACCTTTTTACTCTCTACAATTCAGATTAATATAATTATCTATATTGGATATAGGCACATTCAATGAAAATTTTTAAATATTCATTTGTAATTCTAGCTGTAGTTTCAGTCTCTGCTTATACCATGAGTGACCGGCAGTCCACACAGTTTCAGGTCAAAATAAAAGTCAATGAAATTTGTGATATCGGCACAGGTTCTACTTCTAATATAGATTTTGGTACGATTTCTCGTAATACCCAAAATATCCAGGCAACGGGTAGTCTAAATGTTTCATGTACTAATGGTACGCCTTACAATATTTCACTAAATAGTGATGGTACACTAAAGAATACTCAGGATGCTTCCTTGAAGCTTTCATATCGACTTTATCAAGATGCATCTATGAGCAAAGAATGGGGAAACAGCTCTGAAAATCGTTTTTCACAACACGGTACAGGACAAACTCAAAATATTACCATTTGGGGGAAAGTGCCTGATACTAACGTTCCTGCCGGTCAATATATAGATACAGTTACTGCTACGATTACCTATTAAATATAGAGTTTTCTAATAAGTTAAAGTCACAGTAATGGTATCGGAATATTTCCCTATACTGCTAATGCTTTGCGATGGGACCATCGCATAAATAGGGATAGTCTGGTGGGTTACAGAATATGAAGTATCCGCCTGCCAAATGTTCGAGTGACTTGGATCCTGATATAAACCGTATTGAATATAACTTCCTAGAGAATTTTTCATACGTCTTTGTGAGCCCAATGGATTTAGACCATTATTTAAACTTACCTTCATATTGGTACCCATTGGACATGCTAATTGAATAGTCCCTGAACGATATAAAGTATTATTCAATAGCTCCACTGAACCAAAATCTATATCTGATGCAGATAAAATCAAACAGCTATTTTCATAGTTAGAATTGACGACTATATTGTTAGTTGAGCTATTTTGACTAGCTAGAGCTTCTAAATCTGAAGGTACTTCTAAGCCATAGCGATAAGCATAGTATAGCTTTATGGAAGTACTATTGGTTTTATAGGAGCCGGCAGGTACATTTTGTCCTGCAAGAACTTGACCATACATTTTGACCAATGTACTCGGACTTCCTGTATTAGCACCTACTTGAACAGACTGGCACTGAGCTGTATTTTTAGCGTCTGAGTTTGGTATCTTGCGTGTTCGTGCGACATCATAATATAAGTTATAATTTAATAAGGAAGCAGGATAGTTATCATAGTTAATCATTGTGCGAGGATCTTTAGCCGCTGGATCTATACTATCAACTACCATACATATCTTATATGTCACGGGCTGACTCCAGTTTGAATTACATGTTACGGTAATATCCGTAGAAGCTGTCATCGAGCCTTGAATGTTCGCTGTGCCTAGGCTTAAATTACCTCCACTTACCCAGCAACTCTCTGCATAAGCAGATGAAGAGCATATGCTATAAGCTAAAAACAATAAGCTCATACAAGCTAAACGCTTGATGAGGCCATAAGCTTTGATTCGGTTAAATTGATGAGTTATTGACATACCACCCTTCCTAAATCGCTAAAACCTTCAAGAGTGGAAACTTCAGGAAGATTCACTTGGCATTGCTTAAGCTCATCGCCAATATATAATTTATTATTTTTCACATCATCTAAATATACAATACCATCATGAGCTACAATGGTTTTAGGAGGCTGCTGTATTGATGGTTGAATATCCCAAACAGATTTACCCACTGCTAGATTCTCTCCCTGATCATCGACTGCCTGTAATTGAACGGATTTCACTTGATACATTGGAAAACGAACGAATACACCACTTGCCTGACGAGGTACAACATCTTGCTGTGTTGTTTCTATTTTTAAATTTATTGGTAGGTTTAGGGTATCAACTGCTACACTATTATGCTGATATGGATTTAGACGATCCAATAGCAAATATCCTTTCTGATTAGTTTTACCAATCAAACGATTCTCCATACGCACCGGTACGCTAGCAATATTATCTGTTGAGACAATAGCAAATGAACCGTTACTCAAACGTGTGGGGAGTATCACATCTTTTAGAATAACTAAACCTCCGTTGACTGAGGCAAAAGCGCTGGTATTATTTTGTTGGTCTGATGCTGTATGTTGCACATTTAACTGTGCTAACCCATAGCGACCGAGATAGTCGATCTGCCCCTGAAATTGTGAGTATTGATCTGTACGATTGGCCATGGCTTGCCATCCCATCCCTCCCTGATCTTGATTTAGCGCATGCATTATATTCACACCAAACTGTTGGTTATCATGACTACGCTGTATTGATGCTGTGGCTGAGTTGCGTTGCGCCCAAGGGATATTAAGTGATAGATAGTAACTATCTTTTTTATTAATTAAATCATGACTATAACCTAAATTCATGTTCATACGTCGCGGCAAGATATAAGACCAGTTCAGCAATACAAACTTACTCTCTTGCTCTGTGTATTTTTGCTGGATATAGCTACTTCCCAACTGACCAATTTTAGTATTAAAACCTATATAAAATTGGTCTGATTTACTGGCAAATGCCGCATCATTCAAGCTGGCAATGTCATTAAACTCACCAAACTGTCGTAGTCCATTATAATTTAAACTTATTAATGTAGAGTTCCAGCTATAACCTAGGCCTAATAATTGTCCATGTTGCTCAGGTGTACGACTATAAGCATAAGAGAGATTAAGCTGTCCTGCACGTTTGCCTAATTGATAGAGTGTGCCTAGTCCTACCTGTTGCAATTGATCGGTCAATTCAGTATGTGTTTCCAGAGTAAGTTTATTTGATATTCCATAACGATAGCTCCCACTAAATGCAGGATCTTGTGCATAATCAAATGAAGATAAGCCATAATTTAACTTTGGATAACCTACATTAAAAGACCAGTCATTTAAGCCTTGTGCGAGTAGGTTATTTGTACCATATAAGGGAATACTCAGTACTTGCTGTTGGCCATTAATATCTGTAATGACCATTTGTGCATTGCCTGCACCTGTAATACTCGGTACTGATTGAATATCAAATTGCCCAGGTACTATATTTTCTGAAAACTGCTTAATACCATTAATTATTAGATCCACTTGTGACGGTAATGCTACCTGGCCTTTAAAACTCATTAAGGGAGTCGTCACGGTATAGGGTTGTAAAGCGAAATTTTTCGATAAGCTAAGACCACTCAATCGAGTAGAGCGTGTCCATGATAGTGCATTACTTTGTGCATCACCTAAACGTAGTCTAAGCAATTTTTCTGGGATATCTTTTTCCCAATATGTATCCAGTATATGATGATTTATAAAGGCATTATCTTGATATTGGTAGTTACCAGAAAGGCTGAATACCCCACCAAATAGCCCAAAAACACGAAATTCATTCCAACCATTTAAAGAAAATATATTCTCATACTGCTGAGCAAAAGCAGTGTAATTGAGTAAGACACCTGTTTTTTCATGCAATGGATTAACTTTTGCAGCAGGCAGATGCTGATAGCCATATTGATGTTGACTGCTTAACAGTGTAATAGGTACTTGGATTGAGATTTTTTGATTGAGGTCGTCATATTTATAGCTTAGCCCTTCAATCTGATCAAGTGCGATATAGGATACCTGATCAATTATGATTGGTTCTATCTCGGTAGTAATGGCGAAATTTTTTAAGGAAGCTACATCAATATAGAGTTGCTGATCTTGTTGTAAAAAATGACCAATTTGAATCTGTGTAGACTGATTTACTTCTACATCCAAATACAATTCCTGTTGAATCGCACTGGCTATATTGGATGAGTATTGTTCTGCAAATGTTGTCGGTGCTGTGACCAGCATCATTCCTGCAAGTATAAAATTGCTTGCTCGAACATTCAATGATCAGAAACTCCCTATCCCTAAAGCTTATTTTGTATTAGGGAGATAATGGTAGAGTTTGTTCACGAAGATCCATATTAACTACAGCTATAAACTTTCCACCACGCGTAACATTTATATTATTTGGAATTTTCCATTGCATGCTTTTCCCACTAAGTACATAACCCATCAATCCCATTTGAATTGGTATTTTTTTGCCTTGCGCATCCATGTAGGCAAACTGACTAAAGCGCTTATAATGACCAGACTGATTGTTGATTGTTAGTGTTTGCTTATTATATTTAAAGCTCATACCTTGCAGGGATGTTATGCCTTGATCTGTATCATTAATGTCCGATACTTTTAAAAAAACAGGAATGGAATATTTGAGTAACAATTGTAGACCACTTTGTACATTAGTCTGGGAGTTAGGTAATTCATCCACGATGAGGCGATAAGCTTGTTCAGTCGTATTTGCTATTTGAGTATTGCGGATCAATCGAACCAATTGCCGTTGTCCGGCAGGAATGCTAATGACCATAGGACTAGCAATTAGATCTTTGGAGTTTGTTAAAATATCTTGTTGATTGCTTTGTATCCAAGCGTTCACTCGTACTTGTGCACGAATACTCTCATTACCTGTATTGGTCAACCAAAGTTCTTTGACTTTTTCTTGCGGTGAAAATTCTAATAAAATAGGCGCAACTTGCAAACTGGCAGCATGCGCCTGTGTTATAAAAATACTAGCTGCCAAGATTCCTGCACCACAAATGTGGAATACATGAGAGAATTTGGCTGGCTTTTTCATGTGGACTCTTTACGATAATAAAAATTAATAAGTTACTGTGGCTGTGACGGTATCTGCATAGTTACCAGCGCGTACATTTGTAGAGCCAGATAATTTAGCAACTACCGGGATAGTCTGTACACTACCTGAACCAGTTGCAGAATATCGATTATTGTCGTTGTCCCACTCTGCTGTATCACTGGATGCTTTAAATAATTGATAAGCAATGCTAGACGTAGGGTCAGTCGTATGAGTCATTTTTCCACTACTAGATAAACCAACGCTGTAGGGTGTCTGACTGGTACAGGTTACATTTAGATTACCTGTTTTATCTGTTGCTGCGATACCACTATTTACTTGACCAAAATCGATATCTGTAGCACTGATCGCACATGTTGATACAACTTCAATTTTAACTTGGAAGGTTGTATCCGCAACTTTAGTAGAAGCATTCGTCTGTCCTGCTATAAATAATCCAGAAGAAGCTAATAATGCGGTAGTGATAAAGTTTTTCATATAAGGGCCTATTAATAATGAAACAGATGGTTTTTTTAAAAACTTGCTGTTATTTTTTAATAGTTTCATAAAAAAATTTTACTACTAAAAAATAGAGTGTGAAACATATCACATTTTATGGGGTTTTCAAGAGTTTTTGATGTTTTTTTGAGCTATTTTATATTTTTTCATTAGGTATACATCTCTAAGTTTTCTTAAAGGGTAAAATAAAAAAACTTGGCATCTTTCCAGGTTTTTTTTATTTTTGCGGGCCGAGTGCAGTCCGCATCTTACAGTGCATTCATTCCTAGTGCTTTTTAATAGTTATATAGAACTTTCAGTTTCGACTGGCTTTGTTGCACAAAGGTTTAAAAGACAGAGTACCCTAAGTGAGTCAAATTTAAATGGAAACTTGGGTGTGAGGGCGACCTAATTCTATAAATTTATTCAAGACCGCTACGCGTGCATGAATCTAGTTCACCTGACTAGGGAAACTCCTTCTTTCTTGGCGGAATCACCGCATGTGCATCTCGATCTGAAATGACTTGTCTGCAAAATTTCGTGTCATATGCTCCATCCGTATAGACAGAATCAATTTGCTTATTTGGTGGGATTTGATCAAGTAAATCTCCGAGTACTTGCGAATTACTCACATTATTTGTTGTAAGTTGTACTGCACTTATTTGAAGGGTTTCAGCATCTATAGCAATATGCAGTTTACGCCATTGGCAACGATATTCAGGCTGATGTTTCTTGCGTTTCCATTCACCTTCGCCTAAAAACTTAAGGCCAGTTGAGTCTATTAATAGATGTAATCCTTCATGACTTTTTTGATAGCTGATCGCAATATCAATCTGCTTTTGTCTTCAGCGAATGGTTGAGTAATCCGGAGCTGTCCAATCTAATCCACAAAGTTTAATCAGACTTTGCACAAAGCCAGTGACCATACGTAAAGACAAACGAAATAAGGATTTAATCATTAAGCAGCATTGGATGGCTGCATCGGAGTAGATTTGATTTCGTCCTTGTTTGCCTTTTAATGAAGCATACCATTGCGTAGCAGGATCAAACCAAATGGCGATATTTCCACGATTAATGAGTGCTCGGTTATATGGAGACCAATTGGTTATACGATAAATTTTAGGTGTAGGCTTATTCATTTGAAAATTATATTGTGGAATAAGCCGTTAGAGATAGGTTTGTTCAACAAAGCCGTTGGTTAATCATGTGAATGATTTGCATCTAAATCTTTGAAAAATGGCTGGCTTCTACCTTTAACTTAACAAAAACAGATAGATCTGTATACTTTTTGTTAAGAAATACAGGAAATTTGAATAATAATGTGATAGATTTAACTAAATTTTAGGTGAATAATCTTATTTAAGGTTATGAATTCCACATGCCAATTTTTCTTCCCCAAGAGAAATTGGTTTTTTTTTAAATCTAAGTGCCACCTCAAGAGATCAATAATTCTCAGGTAATAATTCAAAATGAAAATTTATGAAATGATTTTTCATAAAGGAACTTATGAAAGAACCAACTTATTCTACAAAGTAAATAATAAGTGTTCACGTAAACATTTTATTGAACAGATACGATTAGATTTAGATATTGAGCTTGATCACTTTAAACGTACTTGTACTTCAGAGCACAAAAATGATTTATTCTCTTTATTTAAAGAAGTTCATCAAGAAAGTCATCATCACATCGATACTATGGCTAAAAATTTTATACAAAGCTCAAAGGCAGAGTTTGATCAACACATTTGCCTAGAAATAAGAGAACATATCGTCTTAAGTATTTAACATAACATCTTTTACACGAAACCAAAATGTTAGAAACCATTTAAAGTGTCTATATTCTCACCAATAAAAATGTCTAGTTTATGATGGTTTTTACCATCATGGACTGGATATAAATTAGAGATGTTGATCACTATGTCTGACAAGGAAATTCAAC
>Ga0207767_1000695_pt1 | contig 14353 bp, 4 predicted proteins | sample HigsolmetaGSP17D_FD_184845 | JGI IMG/M metagenome (GOLD analysis project Ga0207767, IMG submission 184845) | High solid enriched microbial communities from the Joint BioEnergy Institute, USA - SP1-7-D (SPAdes) | ecosystem: Engineered > Bioreactor > SSF (Solid state fermentation) > Aerobic >... | reverse complement strand
TATAATTAATATATAGCTAGAAAGTGACTTATCAATATAATTGATGCCAAGCTGTATAATGATTTGAATCTCTTGATCATATATCTGCTTTAATAATACAAAGTAGCTAACATCAAGTAATTGAAGCTGATTGATGAATATAACAGTATATAAAGAGATATAATTTAACAATTCTTATGGAAATAATCAAACTCTGCAGTTATATATAGCTGTTATATAAAATCATCAATAATCAGTATCTTTCAACTATATGTGCTGCTGTATGCTTATTAATATCTTTTTTAATCAGAGTATGTCTAGCTTAAATAAGTTATTTATCCATCTATTTTTGCTTACACCAACTATTTAATTATATGATATATCTTGATATTATATAGGTTGATAGATTTTATTAGCAAAAATGATTATTAAAGATAAAATCTAGTTAATAACTATCATTTATTCTTAATGGTTTGACTACGGAGCTCTAATATAACTAATAATATAATAAAACCTAGTAACAATCTTTGCTGTAAATAGCACACTTATTTAAAAGTCAGTTTTATTAAAGTTATAGTTCTGTTTCAGAATATTATATTCTTATATCATATTATAAATAAGCTAAGACCATTCTTTAATGATTTTTGAATTTTTATATTGAGCTTATAATTATATTTGCAATTATATTTAGACTAAAGTTCCTTATGATGTTTAATAAATCTTATTACCCATCCTTTACTGACTGTTGAAGGTGCTTCTTTCTAATTAGATAATATTAGATTGGTCATACTGTATGCAGCAGCTTGGCATGGTGATAGACCCTGTTGATCCATATTTAATATCTATTTTTTAAGTGAAGATTCTTCAGTAGTAGTGAGCTTCTAATTATTTAGCACTGCATCTACATATGTACGCAATATGTCTAGACATAAATGCAATATTTTAGTATTAAAAGTGGCATTATATGCAGCTGCAGCTGCTTTTATAATTGTTATTTGATCATTTTCAATAGCTTTAATGGCAAGCAGAATCCGCTGTTTTAGGGGGCATCTTGATGATAGATTGAAGCATTGAGTGTAGTTGGCATGAATAGGGGGTTCCACAGCTTGCTCAGTGTTCGGGCTTGCTTGGTGTCCGACATTAGTTATAACTATTATTTAATCTTCTTTAACTCTCTAGAGATAGCTGCTATATAAGCTTTATAAACTCTTATTATAATTTCTCTAAAATTATTAGAGAAACTTCCAGTATAGAGCTATATTATAGTTAATATAGCTTTAATTAAATTTACAATATTTTAGCTAAGTGATTTCTTCGGTAATAGTGAATCTTTATAAAAATATATGTCTTATATACTGCATTATAGCAACTTTCATTATATAAGTATAATTGATAATAATGTCAATAAGTATTGTAAGTAGATAAGAATATTTAGTATTATAAAACTCCGGTTTTATCAGAGCTGATAAAACTATAAGAAATATAATATAATTAGTAAAGAAATAAATTTGAAATAAGTAGAATATAACTCTGAAATTAAGAATATTATTTTTGTATTCTGATAATACTTATTAATAATGGACTATGATTTCTTATTAATTTCAGTTTTTATCTTAAATAGGTAAAAGAACTAAATATTTTATACTATTTTTGTTTTTCTTTAATTATTTATATAAGTTGGTGGAGAGTTAATTTTAGTATTTTTAAGTTTATATTTAATTTTTATATGATAAATTTTAGCTTTAATCTCTACTGATATTAAAACTTATACTTTTGCATATTATATAATTATAGTAGATATTTAAGGAAATATATAAAAAGAAACTACTATTAATGCTATTACTGTATACATTTTTACCATATAATTAATTGATTAAAATATCTATAACTTTGATGAGACTAACTTTTAAATAAATATGATGTCAACATTAAAAATAAAAAAAGATATTTTATAAAAATAATAAAAATAGTATATATGCATTCAGTCTGAGGAACATATAAAATACAGTATAATTAGTATATAACTTAAAACAGAACGTGTAGTAAATGTGTGATGACTATACCTGTGTCCAGAGGTCTAAACCCATTCAGATTTAGCCATCCTATTTGCTGTTGCAATCTGGGTGCACACCTTTGGCATGCCTAACAGCTCAATGTTAATATTTCCTTGATTTGAACCCTCTTATTTTGAACCTCTATATCTCAACGCATAATAGCTGACACATATTATGACATACTATTGAAGCTAGGATCCAGGATACTTTGGCAATCATATAAACTCAAAATAAACCAAACATTGTGTGTTTCGTGTGTGAATTCAATGTGCCTTATTTGTCTCTCATAAAATAGACTTTGAGCTGTTAATCACAAAGCAACCAACCTTCTATAAATTGCAAGTTCACAGATGCCCAAGCTGGCTGTCTGCCTATATCTGAATGCCTTAGATAACATTGAGATATGTGCCCAGCTTTACATGATCAAAAACTGTGTGGATTCAATTCTTTGTCAAGATCATTCTGACCCTAATACACCACCTCCACAAGTCAGTCAAAATTGGGTCTTTAGATTTCTAGAGAAGATATTCTGAATATCAAAAAGTAAAAGATTCTAGATGTTTCTTGTATGCTTGCTCATTAATCAGAGAATATATTAAACTGGTTTCAACAGTTTAAGATGGTAGATGAGCATGGCATTCAACCTGAAGATATCTACAACTTTAATGAGACTGAAATATAGGCCAACATTAATAGATCATAATTTAAGATATAATCTGGGATTCATACTTTGCCAGTTCTAGTAGTTGCAAGCTTATAGCTGTTATGGAGATAGTAAGTGGCAATAGAGCTTCTCATCTTCTATGCTTATAATTTCAGTCTGAAAGCATGCTGAATTCTGGTATAAAGAGCTCCAAGATGATTATCAAATAAAAGTCTCTGAAACAGGCTATTCAAACAATTAATTGGCCTATGAGTAGCTTCAACATTTTGATGAATATAGCTATCATCAGTTAAAGGATAGTCACTAGCTTCTATTATTTGATGGGCATAATTCTTACTGCACATATAAATTTGACACCTATTGCAATAAGAAAAGGATTATTTCATTCTGCCTAGCTTCTTATACTACTCATCTTATTCAACCTTTGGATGTTGTCATATTTCAGCTATATAAGCATTATCATGCTCAGGTCACTGATTATGCCATCTGTATGTAATGACAGGCCTAAATAGACCTAAGGTTGTAGGGTTTATCTTGAGAACAAGAGACAAGGACATCAGATAAAATCTATATAATAATAATATTACTATAAGATATAGATAAGAATGTATCTAGATATCTTTATCTAAATATGAAATTATAAAAGCACTTAATTATAAGACCACTTTAATAACTGCAAATCTACTGCAGATGTTAGATATAGATAAAGCTTTTTTTGCATATTAATATATAATTAGAAAGTTCTGTTTATTAATCTAATTGATGCTCAGCTGCATATTAGATTCAATCCTCTGATTATATATCTTATTTAAAAGATAAAAAGCAGTCAATATCAAGTGATGGAAGAAGATAAGAGGAATGTGATATTCTATATAATGAAATTATCATATTCTGGATGCAGAACTCATCAAATTCAGATATAATATAATTTTTATAATCATCAAAATTTAATAATCGATATTTGCTAATTTCATTAGCATAGATATGCTTATAAAATATCTCTTCTACTCAAAATAAGTTAAGCCGATTATTTATTCAGTTATTCTCACTGATATCAATTAATCAGTCAGATAGTATATCTCTTATTATAAAGCTTAATGCATCTTTTCTGCAAATATAATTATAGAAGATAAGGCCCATTCAGATAAATTAATTAATTTAATTACAACCATTTATTTGCAATTTCTTATTATATTAATCTTAAATAATTAGATTGATCTAAGCTGATAACAATCTTTAATATTAATATCACATCTATTTGAAAGTCAGTTCATTAAAGTGATAGATATCTTGATTAATCACATTGTATTGCTGAATAAGATCTCATATATTAAAAATATTTATAAATGATCTTTGAATCTTCACATTAAGCCTGTTGATAATTATATTTGTGATTATATCTTAATCAAAACTTAGAATAATGCTTGATAAAGTTTTACATTTAACATAATTGGACACTGAGCAGGCCAGGACACCAAGCAGGCCACATAACCAACCAACACAGTATATTCATCAACTTCAACTACAAATATACCACCAAAACAAGCAAAAAAGCAGATTCAGCAGTTCAATAAAAGAGTTGTATCTTGCTTATCATCAAAGCAATTCAATTAGGTCAAATAAAAAGCATTTGAGAAGCTGCAAAAGCATATAATATAAAGCAATCTACATTAATCTACTGCATACATAAGTGTTCTGCATGTGTTGATAAAGAGCCTAATAGTTGAAAGCTTACTGCAACTGAAGAATCTACACTTATAAAATAGATCTTATTTATAGATTAATAAAGCCTACCATCAAGAATTAGCACTGTACAAGATATAGTTAGTCTTCTATTGTCAAGCTAATTGAAATCCTTAAGCCCTCTTAGCAAGAAATAGATGCAACAATTTATCAGCCACCATAATAAGCTTAAATCAAAATACAGCTGCAGATATGATCATCAACAGGCTCTATATAAGAATCTAAAGATTATTAGAAAATGGTTTTAATATATTCTTAAGATTATACAGCAATATAACATCACTGAACAAGATATCTACAACTTTGATGAAACTGGCTTTTTAATGGGATTGATAACAACTGCAAAGGTTGTTACTGGCTCTGAGATAAGAAGCCAGCCTAGAGCAATTTAATCAGAGAATCAAAAATAAGTGACTATAATTAAAGGAGTTGATTTAGCTAGCTAAGCCCTGCCGTCAATAATTAATTATCTTTGCAGCTCAGAATCACCAATCTAATTGGTATACAGAACTACCAAAGGGCTGGACAATTGGGACCAGTAAAAACAGCTGGACCATTGATGAGCTTGAAATGTGTTGGCTGAAGAATGTTTTTAATAAATATATCAAAGCCTGTACAGCAGGAAGATATTGCCTGCTAATTCTTGATGACCATAGCAGCTATACATCTGCTGAATTTAATTAATTCTGTACTGAGAATATAATTATTCCTCTATATCTTTCATATTTATCACATCTATTATAGCTGCTTGATATTATCTGCTTTAGGCCATTGAAACATATATATGGGCAGGAAACACAGATCTATATGCAGCATAACATCAATTATATTAACAAGAAAGATTTTATTGTAATTTATTAGCAAGTGTGCCCACATGCACTGACAGCATCTAATATATATAGCAAATTTGCTGCAGAAGGCCTGGTTTTATATGAATCAGAGCAGGTGCTTGATTAGTTTTATATTCAGTTAAAAACACCTACTCTGTTAGACACATTCTATAGTAATCAATTATCTAGCTAGACTGCTGAAATACCAAAGAATGCTAGAGAGCTAAAGAAGCAGATAAAACTTATTAAGAATCTCTGACAACAGTATACACACAGTCCTTCTAGCTCAATCAGTGAAGCAGTTGATCAAGTGGTTAAGAGCTGCCAAATTGCAATAAATAATGCAGTGCTTTTAGAGCATGAAATCAAGCAACTATATATAGCAGATCAATGTCAAAAACACAAGCAAGAGACAACTAGATCCTATATTAATACAGGGGGTATTTTGACTGCTGAAGAAGATCAGCAGCTTGCTCAGCAAGCTGCAGAGCTGCAAGCAGAGGGGATAGTAGAAGATAATAAGCAGCCTAGAAAATATGCATCATCACAGTGCAGCAACTGCAATATTCAAGGTCATACTAGAGTCAGCTGCCTAAACAGATAGGCAATTATTTTATGTGTATATAGCTTCAATTTAGGAATATTGTGGTGAGATAACTAGATATTTAATATAATAGGTGTTAGTTATGTGGCCTGCTCAGTGTCCTGGCCTACTTGGTGTCCGATTACATTAATATTTATTAGTAATAGTCGGATTTGATTAATCTGATTTAATAAGAAGTAAATTAATTATTTGCTTAATATTAGCAGCTCCGGGTAGCATATAATGTAATCCACAAGTGAGCTGCACACTCAAGCAAGCTGCACACCTCCTACACAATTCTAGCCATGACTGAAAGTAGGCCTGTTTTTTAACACAAAAAAAGTATTTCTATATAAACTAATTACTACTGTGATTAGGATATTGCAATCTTTTATGTCCTATAACATGACAATCACTGCATCTTGGTGGTGCTTGTATAGGGCACTAAACTGTAGATGATGCTGATTCAACTGGTAAAGCCCCTTGGGTCTCTTGGGTCTCATTCTTATATTATATAAGCTCTTGGGCTTTCTGAATAGAAAGGCCCTCTGTATGAGCTATTTGCTGATTAAATTATCTCTCTTTTTGCTGTTGTTTCTCATGTGCAGTCTGTAGATCCTGATTTTCTTTGACAAAAAAATAGCACTATTTATTGCTATTTCACACCTCTTTATAAGCTGGTTCAATGCAGTATTTATTGGGTTTGAAGGACTCTGTATATAATATCTTAAAAGCTTCTTGATTGTAGATGCCTGCTTCTGTAGTTGGTTGAGATTATAAGGAATTTTTGGTGCAGAATTGATGGATCAACTGTCTAATAATATAAAGGTTTTAAGCTGTATATTAAGCTGCCCAAGCACTCTTTCTGGATTGAATAAAATCAGATCAGTAGCTGAAAAGCTATTCTTGATAGTATCTGATCTAAAGACCTCTGTATGGGCTTGTGGACATATCTTAAGAAAGTCAAATTTGTTAACATAATTAAAACCAAGCTGTATCTTATTCTCAATCAAGCATCTTTATGTACACTTTAAAGATATGAAACAGCCAACATCAAGAAATTACAAAAGATATTATATGCTGACATGCAGATTGATATAATATTGTTCTTACTACATATCTGGTCAAATTGAGGAGCTAAATGACTTTTATAGCCATCAAGAATTAAAAGGCAATATTTTCCAGTTGTACAAGCCTCAGTAGCAGGAATAAAGATGTTTTTCAGCTACTATAGCTCAATATCATCAGTAGTCCATCTATTGTTACTGACTTCAATTTTTCAGTTGTGTGGTAAAGTCTTATCTTCATACCAACCCTAAATATAGACTTTTTTTCTTAAAGATAATATAAGATGGTAGAACCTATTCTCTAGAGTTGATACAAATAACCTATTCCTGATTATCTAGCTATATAAGAAAGGGCCAGCTGACCATCTCAGCTCTAGTAACTATTTTAGTAATAGCAACTAGGCCTATTACATATTCTGTCTCATCAAGGTTGTAGATATTCTTATATGTAATCCTATATTGTATGATAGTGATTTATATACAGTTAAACCACTCCTTAATAATCTTTAGATTCTTGCATTTAGCATACTGTTGATTATATTGTCAGGAATATCTGGTTTTCAGCTCATCATGCTGTTTGATGAAGTTGTATACCCAGTTCTTGCCAATAGATTGGATATCTGCAGAACCACACTTTGATAGTAGGATATTGGCCATATTTTAAATATAAGACAGTTGAGGAGCTGCTCTACCTCAATCCAGAGATAATATCTATTATATAAGCAATTCCTCTTCATTTTTTGTTAATTTATGTGAGTTAGTCTGTTGCTCAGCCTGATAAACACTGCTGTGAAGCTGGTCTTATAGAGTTGATTCAGATATCATATAAACATGTGCTGCTTGTCATACATAGCAAATTTCTTTTTTTGTAATTAGAAATTGCTAGTAAGATCCTTCCTTCTTGTTCAATAGAATTTTTTGACTTAGGAGGCATTTTTGGTGGTATAGTGGTGGTTTCAATAGATTCAACTAACTGAGTATGAGAGAACACATAGGAGGTGTGCAGCTCACTTGAGTGTGCAGCTTGCTTGTGGGTTATGTTATATTAATCTATAAATAGAATCCACTCTACTAGAGCTGATTTTTCAATAGAAATAAGTTTTTAATTCTTAGAGTGTGTATTATAATATGATAAGTGACCTCAAAGACAATGTAAAAGAATAGCTTAAGGAACATTATATATACATACTACAGCCTGTATGCTTGAAAATTGATCATTTTTATAAGTATTTATAGCTAAAAGAATTTTTCCTTCTTATAGACAGCTTGATTTTCTGACATTGTAGGCATTTTTGATGATGGAAAGATTGAGACATGTTGCATGGTGAGGGACTGACTAACTTGCCTATCTGACTAGCTCACTTTATAGGTTATGTTATATAATCAAAAATTACATAATATAATCAGCTCTCAAGTAGATCATTTTTCTAAGACGATCGATCATTTATTTATCATCTAGTTTCAGTAATTAATTAGCTAATAAACAAACTTAAAATAATTGTTTACTGGCTAAAGCATGTTTTAGCAATATATTTAATGATTTATATAAACTGTATTGTAGTGATGTTTGCTTTATTAATTATAGATTTAATTATTTAATCATCTTTTTATATACCCAATTAGCTTACTGTGCACATTGTAGTTCTTTTACATCTATTAGAAGGCTCTCAATAGCTATATAAAATCTAGATGTATCTCTCTTTTTTGATGCTGATTAGCAATTTATAGCTCTCTATTTTTCTTGTATAGAAAGAACAACATTATATATTGCAATCTAATAGTTCTAATTAATTAAGAGCTTAATTTGCTGGACTTAGTAGTTAAAACTTTATAAATAGTATTTTAATAGATGCTTAAAAGCCCCGATCTGAAGCTTTAATTTCTTAATTTTATATAAGATGTCTTGGAAATTTAGGCAAATACAATAAAATAATATAATTAAAGAATAGGTAAAACTATGCAAAATAATGCTCTAAATAATTATAAAGTAAAAACTAATTAAAAATATTTTGATCTTGTTAAAGTCCTTAGTAAGATAAGTCAGCAGCAAGATTAAAATTATTATTTAATCTTTGATTCTTTAAGATGAGAATAATTAGTCTTTTTAGCCTCGCTTTTCTAATTTTTTGTTTTTATTATACTAGTTTTGCTACTTATATATCTTATATACTCAACAGATATATATTTATTTTTTGACTTTCACTTTTTTATTATACTGCAGATTTCTGCATTTCTTTCAAATAGTATTATTATATATTTAGAAAGTTTAATCCACTCTATCTATTGCTTTTACTGTAGTAGTACAGATAGTATTTTTATATAAGATGATATTATTGTTTAGTTGATGACTCTATCTTCTGCTATAATTAATATTATTATAATTATAATTAGTTCATTAAATTTAGAATTCAGAATGTTCTTACTTTTATTTAAACTTAACATATGTTTAATATTGTAAAAATAATATATAAACCTAATTTTTAAGCTTTAATGCTGCTTGCGTGAGCATATCATATTTTATGTTCTACTCTTGTCTTTTTCTTCACAGATATACTAGATATTAATATTAATCTCAAATAATTAAAAACTTATCACTGATGAGCAATCTGCTTAAAATAGATATTAAATATAAATCAATGAGCTTTTTAAATCCATTAATATTCAGCAAATGACAAATCTACTACTGACAGATTATAATAAATCAACTACTACATTATATATAATTAGCAAAAATTGAGTTTAAAATTTTATTAAATATTATATTGAGCTCCAATTAGATATAATTGTAAATATAATTATTAATGAGCTCAATGTCTTTGCTCAAAGATCATCTGTGAATAATTTTAACATATGTAAGATATTATTTAATAATTAAATATGATATAATTAAGCAAGATATTAGCAACCAATCAGCATCTTGGATCTCTGAAATATCTTATATTATTAAGAAATTGAAGCTTTAGATCTGGGGTCTTAAGCATCTTTTAAAGTATTAGCTCATCGAGTTCAGCAAAATAAGCTCTTTATTAATTAATCAAGAGCTATTAAGTTGCAATACAGTTATTTTTGCACGAAAAAAATAGAGCTACAAGCTGTTAATCACCATCAAAAAGAGGAATATATCTAGATCTTATATAATCATTGGGGATATTCTAACAGCTGTAAAAGAACTGCAACATGCTCAGCAAGCTAATCAAGTAACATAATCTATAAGTGAGCTGGCCATATAAGCAGGCTGGCTATCTACCCACCACCAAATATCTTCAATAACTAATTATATAATAGCGACCCCAAAAATTGAAGCTATATACAGTAGAAATGAATTACTTAGCAACTAGAATATTAAACTACTATAATCTAATATATTGTATATACTGTACTGTAATGATGCTTGCTTTACTAACTATAAATCTAATTGCTCAATCATCTTTTTATATACTTGATTAGCTTGCAGTGCATATTGCAATCTCTCTGCAGCTATTAAAATGTTCTTAATAGCTATATTTCTCTTTTTGACAGCTATAACTCTATTTTTATGCAAGAAGAGTAGTATTATATATTGCAATCTGACAGTTCTTAATTAAAAGCTTAAATCTTTACATTGAGCCTGTTGATGATTATATTTAAAAAATATTGTGCCCTGAGATCACTATAATATTTAAAGTTGTGAATTCAATTCTTGCTAACAGTAGATAAAGTAATTGATTTATTTAATCAGAAAAATATTAGCTATTTATTATATAGTATCGGATTTAGGAGACATTCCTTGCTTATTTATGAATGTTATTTATTGAAAGAAGTTTCCTATTATTAAAAAGTTAATTTTTGATTTTAGACTATAAGAATACAGTCTCGATCATAAAAGACAGAGCAAAAAACATTATATATATGTGCAGTTGTTCAGATATTTCGAATTTAGCCTTCTTTGAATACTTAAATGATCTATTAATAATATTCTATTCTTGATGAAGGCTTTTCTTGACAGATTTTGTGAATCTCGGTGATTGATTTTGTTGAACACATTGTGTGTTGGGAAGTGGGTGGCTCACTTGAGTGGGTGGCTTGCTAGTAAATTATGTTATCTTGATATTATATAAATTGATGGATCTTGCCCGCAAAGATGATTATTAAAAATAAAACTTAATTAATATATTGATTATCCTAATAATTGCTATTTATTCTTAGCTATTTGATTGCAGAGCTCTAACACAACTAATAATAACAATCTTTGCTATAAATGCCACACTTATTTCAAAATATTATATTTTTATATAGTGTTGTGAATAAGCTGAGATCATTCTTTAGCTAATTTTGAACTAATAGTTTATTGATAATTATATTTATAATTATATTCAGACTAAAGTTTTTTATAATGTTCAATAAATCTTATTATTCATCTCTTATTGATTGTTGAAGATACTTCTTTATAGTTAAATAATATTAGATTAATCATATTATATATAGTATCTCAAGAAGGATCTTAATAAAGTAGCTGAAAAGAAACACAAATTGCACTGCGCAGAGGTTTTAATAAAGAAATCTACAGACTAGAGATATTTTATATAACACATGTAATCCACCACCAAGTTGACCACATCACCAAGTTAGCTGTCTGTCCACTACAATTAATGCAAAAATCAACTTCAAATCAACATATCCGACTGATATCATAAAGCAATAGAGATAACTCTAAAAAGACATTATATTTTATATACAAATATAATATCAAATTATCAAATTTATCGCTATTAAGAAATCTATTCTTGTGAAATAAATATTATCTATAAATTAATATATATTAATTTGTTATTGTGAATATTAAAGTATAACAAATAAATGTATTTTTTATAAAGAAAGTGAAAAACTGTTTTTATATTATTATTATTATCAGCTGTTGACTGGAATTGAGTTTGCAGATTTATTAATTGCTATAAAAAGCTTCCACTCAGATATAATCAAATATGATTATTAATGAGCTCAATATAAAGATTTAAAAAGATTATTTATAAATAATTTCAATATATACAACATATTATTCAATAAGGATATGTTTATAGCAGTTTTATTATAATTAAAGTTCTCATTATTGTTAAGACTGAACGCTCAGATCAAAAATATATAAAATAATTTAAATTGTAAATATATATACATTAAGTAATTAATAAAGATATTCTTAAATAGAATATTTACCTGACGATTTTTAGATAAAAACATTATAGAATTTAAAGAATAATTTATTTAGCTGTTATTAAGCTTAATGTCTTGTTCAACAGTATTATTTATATTCTTATTGAAACCTATGCTATATTTGAGCATTACCTATCTTTATTATAAAGCTAATTTCAGATTTATTAAGCTGCTGATAAATCTGACTAAGATAATTCAGTTAATTCAATAAATTTCTAAAATTGTGGATTATAAGAGATATGGTGTTTATAACGTGTTACTTTTATTATATTATAATAGATATAAAGGTGAAAATAAATTTAATTATAGAAAGAAAACGAAGTGATATTATGCAGCAGATAGCTTTAGTTTAATATTATTATAAATAAAAAGTCTACTTATAGATCTTTTTAGACAGCCTCTTTTAAAAAAATCTTGGCTTATTTAATTATCATTAGCTTAGATCAATCTAGTTCAAAATCTATATAATTAGAGAATTTAAATAAGTGACTATAACTAAAAGTTGTATCTACAAAAAAAGATGCATTAAAATTTATAAAGGTATATTATCTGATTGAATAATTGATGCTAATTAGAATGACTAAATAAATAATTAGCTTAGCTTGCTTTAAATAAAAAAGATATTTTATAAGCGTATCTATATCTGCACTCAATATAATTATTTTATTATATATATCATCATATATATCTTCTTCAACCACTTGATGTTGGCTGCTTTTCATTTTAAAAGATATATATTAGAATAAATCTAGTATATAGCTGAGCATCAATTATAATAATAAATAAATTTTTCTAATTATATATCAACATGCAAGAGAAAACTTTATTTAATAATGTAATCCACAACCGAGCGAGCCACCCAACCGAGCGAGCCACCTCAGAACCCCTAAACCTTGCATCCATTGGATCATCATCAAACCCAATTTTCCATCCAATATGACATCAAAACAACCAGATTCAACTGTTAAATTAGAAGATCGCATATCTCTTGCAGTCAAAGCATACCAAAATGGCCAGTTTAAAAGCATACGAGCAGCAGCAGCAGCATATGATGTTCCTCAATCTACTCTTACACATTGAATTAGCGGCCGCAAAGCACGGGTTGATATACCAGCCAACTGCCAGAAGCTTAGCAGTCTAGAAGAGGGTTCTTTAAAGAAATGGATTCTAGATATGAATGAGCGCGGCCTACCACCAACTCAGGATACTGTACGCAAAATGGTGGATATCTTACTATCTCATCAGAATCCAGGCCTATCTACTGGAAAGAACTGGGTCAGCAACTTTATCAAACAGCATGATGATCTTATATCAAAATATACCCGCAAATATGATTACCAGCGTGCAAAATGTGAGGACCCAGAAGTCATCAACCAATGGTTTAGTCTTGTTAAGAATACCATAGTAAAATATGGTATTCTTGAACAAGATATCTACAACTTTGATGAGACTGGCTTTCAAATGGGTGTAGCCCATACAGCAAAGGTCATTACTGCATCCCGTCATCGAACAAGCCGCGTACGAGCTATACAGCCAGGGAATTGTGAATGGGTCACTGTCATTGAATGCATCAATGCCTCTGGATGGCCTCTCCCCCCTATGATCATCTTCTCCGGCAAGGTCCACCAATCTCAATGGTATCAAGATATCAACCCTGACTGGCTAATCGGCCTGAGTGATAATGGGTGGACGAATAATGACCTTGGAGTTTTATGGTTGGAAAAGGTCTTTGAAAAGCATACTATGGCTCGTACAATTGGGAAATATCGGCTTTTGATTCTTGATGGCCATGCTAGCCATGAATCAGCAGAGTTTGATCTTTTCTGCAAGAATCATCAAATTATCCCTCTTTATATGCCTTCTCATTCATCTGATAAACTGCAACCCCTTGATGTTGGCTGCTTTGCACCCCTAAAGGAGGCATATGGGATAGAGGTGATGAGAAGCATTCAAAATGGCATTCATCACATTGACAAGGAAAACTTTCTTGATCTTTATAGAGAATCAAGAAAGGCCTTATCATCAAAGAATATCTGCAGTGGATTTGCAGCTTCTGGTTTAGTTCCTTTGGACCCCCAAAGGGTACTAGATAAGCTTACTATCAAGAATATCACGCCCCCTGGTACTGCTCATGGACCTGCAGATATTGAATGGACTGCAAAGACCCCTTATACTACTACTGAGGTGCAAAGGCAGATGGAGCTTATCAAGCAGCTTATTCAGTGCAACTCCCAAAGTCCTCCAAC
>Ga0207767_1000690_pt1 | contig 14545 bp, 8 predicted proteins | sample HigsolmetaGSP17D_FD_184845 | JGI IMG/M metagenome (GOLD analysis project Ga0207767, IMG submission 184845) | High solid enriched microbial communities from the Joint BioEnergy Institute, USA - SP1-7-D (SPAdes) | ecosystem: Engineered > Bioreactor > SSF (Solid state fermentation) > Aerobic >... | reverse complement strand
CCCGGTTGACTTGTCGCGAGCTGTAGGTACTCGCATTTACAGCAGCAGACCGAGGAGGTGTCACCTCAGACGCCGGTGAACCAGGGCTGTCTGGTGGAGGTATCACGATGACAGATATCGGCAGGGGATTCACGCTTCGCTCCCTTGAGGGTGCTGCAGAAACTTCACGGCTCTCTTGGTATGATGTGTCCACTTGTTCAAGAGGAACGTAGGTATCGCCGTTCCTGTAGTAAACTCTGGAGATCGAGTTACGGTCTTGCGGCTCTTCGATGGCAAACGTAACAGACGGCGAACGACTCCTGCTAAACATCAAAGACACCCGGTCTGAGACTGGCGAGCCACGATTCTGTGCCAGGGCTGCCTTGGTGGTGGTGTCTTCTTCAACTAGAGGGACAGCGGAATATCTGGAGGTGGCAGGACTCAGCCTGTCCTGTTTTCGGCGATTCCAAGCCTTGCGAGCCCTTCTGAAGTACATAATACCAAGGAAAATGAGGGCTATCAGGACAATTGCTGAGAAAACCGAACCTGCAGCAATGGCGCTTTTGTCAAGCTTTCCATTTGAACTCGGTTTTCCCGACGCTCTTGTAGCAGCGGGGGCGGTCGAAGAGGTTGTTGATGTCGTTGACGTTGTGGTCGCTGCAGCGGTAGTACTACGGGTTTCTGAAGTAGTAGTAGTAGTAGTAGTCTCAGAAGCCGTCGACGTCGTAGACGCCGTATTCGACGTTGGTTCCGCAGTTTTATCAGTGGTCGTTGTGGGCCCAGCAGTCACTTCGGATTCAGTGATCGTTATTGTCACAGCCTCCGTGGTACTCTCTGCATCTGAATCCCTTGTCACTGCTGGCTCATTCTTTGCAGTAACCCTAGTTTTAGAGCCATGTTCCCCCCCACTGTCGCCATCTGAATCAGATGGGAAGTCTTCGCCGTCGTCATCGTTATCGTCATCGTCCCTGCCAGATCTCTCGTGTATGCTCCTTCTGCCCAGCACCGCACCCCACCGCCCCCTTTTCTCGCTGTCTCTATCCCTTTGAGCAATCCCAGTTTGTCGTGCCCTGCACAAGAGGATAGGTCGAGTGAAGTCACAAGGCTCTCGGACATGGTCCAGCTGGATGCAACGTCGACTCGAAGCAACATGGTGTGGTTGCCTTACTTCATCTCCATCATGGACCAACAAGCAAGGACACGGAGGAGGTGTAACAGAAGGAATTATATTGGACGTCGGCGATGGATGGGGTTTTGGTAATGCCCAGACAGACAATATCCAGACAGTGACGAGGTAGATCTGTCGCATGATGGGCGACTGAAGCTGGAAATTGAGTGCAGCAGGAGTGGCAAGCCTGCCCAGAATCAAGAAATAAATTGGAGATGAACAGTATGATAGAAAGCTGCAACTCCAACGATCTGGGTGAGAAGATCAAGTGTCCAAGGCGGTGATCAGATAAAGAGTCAAGCAAAGAAGGAAGATTCACAGAGAGTGAAGCTCAGAGCTTCCAGTGGCAGGTGCCTGCCCAATCGCAGACCCCCAACGTGGCTTCCCGGATACAGGATAAAGAGATGTAAATGTCCGCATTGTGAGACAGCAGGAACGCGAGCTATGGTATAAATCACACTTCTCAGGAGAAGGAAGCATCCGGCCAGCGAGCTGCACAGCCTCTCCTGAGGTCGCGGAGGATGTACACATGCATGCTCCGCTGCAGAGCGAATCGGCTCTGGAGACCTAAGCACGCCAGTCATGGAAGACGGGCTCCGGACTGACTCAGGGCCAAGGCCCGGACATTATTATTAAAAAAAAAAAAAAAAGAGGCTGTCTAGGACCTGGGCCCAGTCAGGAGAAGCACGGCTTCGAAAAGCCTCCGGTCGGCGAGGCTCTGCTCAGCCGGCGGCCGTCAAGCCAGCAGGAGCAGCATGTCTAGCCCCGTGCAAGATGATAAAAACAAGTAGACAGAGCTGCCCATGTTCAAAGCATCTTTGGACATGGTGTCGAGGCGAACAGACCGAAACAACAGAATGTGCAGTACACAGCCTGAAAGGAGCTGCAGCTAGCCGCGCCAAGTAATCAACACCTTCACTACTCGACAAGAGTCGGAGATTTGTCACTCTCCTGAATCCCTGCTCGGTTTTGGACCCCCAATTCACGATGTCTCTTAGAGTCTTTGGAACGTCGTACTCCGTACTGATATTCGTGGCTGTGTCTCTGCGGCCCAGGCTCTGTTGGCGCCAGAACGCGATAGCATGCAAGGCTGTGACAACTAACAATAGAATAGATCACAGGGGCGGAGTTTAAAGATTAGCATCACATTGTTGAATCATACGCTGAGTGATTCCCTGGAGATAGTTAGTTCCCTTTTTTGTCCAGCATACATTAGTGACTGACGATGGCATCGAAGGGATTCAAAAGGAAATTGTTGGATGGTCCCTGGACTTTCCGCGAGACGGAGGTTCCGCGGGCTTAGGTCGGGTCAGCCCTAGAGGTACCCGATCGGGAACGGTTCGTTTTCATCCTCTGCAACGTCATAGTTTATGGTGCTGCCTGGGGAAGCCCGAAGATACAAAGAGACTCACATCAAATTGGGCAGCTGAGCTCTGCCAGTTTTCGTCTTTTTTTCTTTTTCCTGATAAAGGTCTCTATTACGACTTGAACCCTGAATAACCAATAATTTCAGAACTCTCCAAAGGGAAATCCTCCATCCACATCCATCTATCCACAATGCCTCTTGTTGTGCCAGGAATCAACTCGTCCATGGGCGACAAGGAGGAGTGGCTCAACAAGCTCGTGGGCAAGAAGATCACCGAATCGACGACCGATGCTAATGTATGTTACGTTCTGTTTCAATTCTATCATTCTAGCGTTCCTTGATCAGTAGCGATCAATTTCCATACGAGTACCTATTGACATATGCAGTGTTAACTGAAATTTACTGTAGTCATTCGCAAGGAAGGACCTCCCAGAGTCGCATCGCATCATCAGGCCCGGCGACATGGTTATCATGGACTACAGACCGGAGAGGTAGGTTTGCCTGACTTTGCATCCGTCCTGTCTATTATTCCATCGGTATACGTATACATACTACTTCACTGTCCATGCATGAGTGTCAATGTCTCTGACTTGACATATCAGGCTCAACGTCCACGTGGACGACAACGGTACCGTCAGAGATGTCCGGTTCGGTTGAGGAGGTCCAACGATGCAATGTATGCCAGGTTTCTTTTGTTCTCACGAAGCGGTGTGTGTGCTGATTGCTGCGCCGGGGAATCTGTCGAGACTCACTGCGGGTTAGAGGATACGTTCTGGGATCGGGAGCCATGTGTCAATGGCTGTCATTGGTGGATAATGATGAATTTCATCTTTGGTTTTTAAGTAGGCTGCTTGGCGCTTATCTATCTTCGTATGTTAATTCTCCGTGGTATTAACATGTGCGAAATAATGTCGAGTCCTTGATGTACTGTACATGTACTGTACATACAACTACTCCTTAGGTCTCGAAAGGAGACCTGTGATTATCTGCTAGTTATTCTACAGATAAAACATATCATTTTTATTGATATATCCCATGGTCTCTAGCGCTGACTTTCTTCGTTTATTTCTTTTTCCTTCAAGAGCTGGTTTCTCTCGTTGGACTTAATTTCTACCAGACATTGATATATTCAGTTCAGCCTGGTGAGCAAGTCTGAGCATCACTTCGCGTTTCCGAGAGCGGACAATTGCGTGACAAGTTGAGGTTTAGGTATGTCCAACGCGATATTCGAGTTTCTGTACCAGCGTAAGGTCGTGGTCCCCGGAATTTGGTAAACGGCGACTACTCTCCTCGGGAGAGATAGCCTGTGCTGAACTATGGTTTGCCCTCTTTGCGACTTAGGGTCGCGGAGGGTGAAGCTCGTAGACAGCAGAGGTATCGACCCTGATAACAAAATCAGTCCTCGTCGGAGCTGTAGCCTGCCAGTCCGAGAGCCGCGGAGGTGGCTTTGGCTGCCGGCGGTTTTGTATCTGGAGACTTCGTATCCGATGCAGGCTTGTTCTCTACCGGGGTGACAGCACCTGCTGAAGGGGCTTCCGGTGACTTTGCTTTCGCCGGGGACGGTTGGGCTGGGGATGTAGAAACCGGTGGCTTCTCCGCCGCCCCCTGTTGAGCGTTCTTCGCATCGGAGCTCGTCCACCGTTCCGTTGCAGACGAGGCGACCTCCTCGTCCTCAGCAGCAGACGACTTGCGCTTTTTCCCGGGGAGGAGCAACTCCTTCTTCCTGTCCCGCCGCCTCTTGCGCGCAATCGTCCACTGCTCCTCGTCGACAGGCGACCCGCCTGCAGCATTCTCTCCTGACGCACTCTCCAGCAGCGCCCTGTCGGCTTCCTGACGCTGGCGGTGGAACGCCGCGAGCTGTTCCGCCGTCTCCCTTTTAATGGCGGCCTCCTTAGCACGGGTTGATTCAAGAAGCGAGTCGAGGAATTCGACCTCGTCCTCGTCCAGGGCGCGGAACTGGTTTTTCAGCCGAATCGACTCCTCAAAGGCCTCCTGCTTGGCCCCTGTGCTCGCGCGAGGGATTCACCCTGACATGTCAGTCGAAAGCCATGGCCGTCGCATTGTACTTCTCGGCTGGTCGCAGCAGCGCCGGGAAGAAAGCATGATATCCAAGACCGAATTCGGGCAGTCAGGGATGAGGCTGGAAACAGACACACTCACTCTTGTTCTCCTGCAGGACCTCATATAGACTCTTTCCGCCCTGCTGCTTGCCCAACTCCTCCTTGCGCCTGCGCTCCTCCTCGAGCTCTTGCCGCGCGCGGCGCCACTCGTCGTCGCGCTCATCCTGCTCCTCGGTGGTCCCTGCGGACACGAACCCCGAAGACATGGTCGCAGGGACGTTGCGCTGGTCTCAGCGGGGGACTGAGGCTGGGGTTTTGGGAGGACTCCGTCTCGGGTGCGTGCGCTTACCGGTCAGAGGATGTTTCGGGGCTGATTTCTAAGCAGGTTGGCATTGTTGCAGTGGACGGGGAGATCATTTGATGATTGATCAATCACGACGGCGCGGACCGACTCGCGCGAGGTGAGCCTGAGGCGGCAGAATCCAGGCGGTGACGTCAAGGTGCGGCCCAGACTTGAGACGAGGGCAGCTCAACCCGGCGACAGAGCTCGACAATCGAGGTTTACGACGGACGAGTGGTGCCGGAGAGCGATCAATGATAATGGGCGGGTTCGCCGGGCCCTGATCGGCCAACGGCCATCCAAAGCCTTGGATGAAAAGCGGCGCTCTTTTTACCCGATAGTATTAACCAGGCCGCGGGTCGCTGCGCATTCCTCCCCACCGTCTGCCCCTTGAGGGCCGCAGGGAGGGGCAGAGGTCGTCGAACGAGGAGTCTTAGTGGCGTTGATAGCGTCAAAAGCCCCTCCTTCACCTTGGTCGTGCTGCGTTGTTTTCATTATTGCTACTTGTCCTGTGCCGCAATGCGCAGTCTCGCTCCTGACAGAATTCACTCTCTTATAGAAGGCGCCGCAAGGTCTGCTTCTTCGTCGAGCTTACTCTCAGCAGCCTGTACACTTTTTTTTTTCTTTCACTACCGAACCTCCAGAGTCAGCCTTCCTGTCGTTACAATCCGCAAGATGTCTAACCTTGAGTGGACCAAGTGAGTTCCTCGCCTATCGGATCACCAAACAGGAGAAGCAGATGGATAACCTCTCGTTTGCAGGAAGACTTTCACTCTGAACACCGGGGACAAGATCCCTGCTATCGGTCTAGGCACCTGGCAGTCCAAGCCCAATGAGGTCCGTGAGGCCGTGAAGAACGCTCTGCTCAAGGGTTACCGTCACATTGATACGTGAGTGGCAGCCCCTACTCCCGAATTCTGTGGTCGCCGAGCGTCTGTTGACAGAGATCCGCAGCGCCCTTGCCTACGGCAACGAGGCGGAGGTTGGCCAGGGTATCAGAGACTCTGGTGTTCCCCGCAGCGAGATCTGGATCACCACCAAGCTCGACAACACCTGGCACCACCGTGTCCAGGAGGGCATTGACGCCTCTCTCAAGGCTCTGGGAACCGACTATGTCGACCTCTACCTGGTGCACTGGCCCAGCTCGACCGACCCCAATGACAAGACGAAGCACCTCCCCGACTGGGACTACATCAAAACTTGGTATGCCTATAGTCTGATCTCCGGCCGTGGTAGCGCAGACTAACACTGATAAAGGCAGGAGATGCAAAAGCTGCCGGCCACCGGCAAGGTGAGGAACATCGGTGTCTCCAACTTTGGCATTCAGCACCTTGAGAGGCTCCTCAACGACCCGAGCTGCAAGATCGTCCCTGCGGTCAACCAGATCGAGCTGCACCCCAACAACCCGTCTCCCAAGCTAGTGGCGTACAACACCTCAAAGGGCATCCACTCTACTGGCTACTCGTGCTTGGGCTCCACCAACTCGCCGCTGTACAAGAACCCTACTGTTCAGAAGATCGCTGAGAACAAGGGCAAGACCGTGCAGCAGGTGCTGCTGATGTGGGGTCTGCAGAAGGGCTGGAGCGTCATCCCCAAGTCCGTCAACAAGGACCGCATCGAGAAGAACTTTGAGCTCGACGGCTGGGAGCTGACCGCCGACGAGATCAACGAGCTGGACAACCTCAAGGAGCGCTTCAAGGTCTGCGGCGACAGCTGGCTGCCAATCAAGGTCTTCTTCGGTGACGACGAGTAGATTTCTAATACCCTGGTGAAGCATCTGTGGATCGGAGGCGTCTGGAGTCCGCATCGTTCTGAGCTGATGCTTTGACAGTCAAAAGAAATAGCGAGCTAATAAATTTGAAGCATGTATTGTTATTAGGACAGTAAAGCCATCGTTGTAGTCGGCTTGAAGAAACAGGCCTCCAATACGCTTTGAAATGCGCCAGAGTGCTGGAATTAGTGGGAATTGAGACATGATTGTGCTCAAAAGGAATAGCTGGTTTGGAACTATATATCTGTTAACCGAAAATACCGCTCGACTACAAAAAGAGGCCAAGGCCACTAGTTGCAGTCAATACTGATATTTTGGCTGTCTGACAATATCTCTACTCCCAGATGGATCATGTAGAGAGTGCAACTCCTGGTAGGAATCACCCTCAGCACAACAGCGGCCTCTGACATCATAAAATGGCAATTTGATACTGGGAATCAAGGAAATGCCTGCAGCATTCAATGGATTCCGGCCATGACGCCGGAGCGCGTGGCGTCCGGGGCGACGTGGGGGCTGCACCGCCACATCAGCTGCGCGATCGCCGACCGTCGGCGTCATCAGGCTTATGAGGCATCCCCGTCTTCCGGGCTCTCCATCTTCCCTCGATACTTTCCATCGTGTACTTCTCATCGCAGTACCAGCCATGGCGCCGTCTAGCGGGCACCTGCTGCTGCCCAAGTTCTGGCGGGCAGCAAAGTGAGTACTCCCCCTGCCCCCATACCCGCAATTGCCTCTCTGACTCAGCTTCCCCCAGGTTTGCCTACGAGAAGGCGTGCAAGGCCATCAAGGCCAAGTTACCCGAGCCATCGCAACAGCTCCAGTTACGACTCCAGCCAGCGTATGCTTTCGTTACACAGAGACAGCCCATCAGTCGTGCTGCTGCCATCCGCCAGGCCCGAAGCCGCTACTTCTCTACCCGCGCAACTGGTCCGTTTGCTTCGTCTGTCCGCTCCGGAGCGCGTGTCGACTATGCTGCCTACCAGCGTTCCCGCGTGGGTTCGGCAATCAGTCGTCTTACCTCCCGTGCGCCATTTGCATCGACCCTCCGGCCATGCCTGACTGGTGGTGCGTTGTGCCGGACTGCAGGAGGCTATGCTATCGGTGCCGGACGCATCGGCGGAGCCCGGTACTTCTCGAACGGTCCAGCTGCGCCTGCACAGGTTATCAACAATGTCTCTGCAGCCATGCGCGCCTTCTTCCTCTCTGGCCAGAAGGTCCGCTTCGACGGCATTGACCCGCGTACCGGCGAGAAGCGCTACAGGACGGTTACCCCTCTCCGGGACCAAGCGGAACGCCGGCTGACGGCGTTCTCGCGGACTGCGCCTGGATCGTACATCGACTTCCAGCTCTCTCCCACTATCACTGCCCTGGGGGCTGTTCGGGCATTGCAGAAGAAGCCGGCGTCCGATGAGGGTTTCGACTCCGTGACCCTCAACTCGGAAGGCCTCATGGATCTGCTCTCGGTTGACTTTGCGCGTGCATTGAAGGATTTCGCCGCCGTTTTGAATGATTTGAAGCGTCTATCGACGCTAGGTGATCTTCCCATATCTCTGCATGACAAGTCAACGATTCGGGTGCGGTTCCCAGGCTGCGATGCTGAGACAGTTGAGCAACTGTGCGACGAAGTCGGGGTAGAGAGGGGACAGATCTTCCAGGATGAAGACTTTGACGTCTGCAATGGCACCGATCTCGCTCTTCTCTTCCCGTTCGCACCCAGCGCGGCTCCCTCACCAGAGGCAGAGTACTTTACCTTTGACGACCCGTTGAAGCGGCAGAATCCGGACGAGGTGGATTGGCGCGGGATGATGTCCTCGGAGAACAAGACGAAGTCGTCACCGGGCCATTCGAAGGATACCCCTACCGGACTAGATTACGAGGATATCGAGCTGTTCGGGAGAAACCCTTGGACGGCATCTCCCTCAGGATACTCCAGCATTGACATTAGTGACCTTGGTGACCGGGTCTTCTTCCCTGATCTCTCCGGGAGTGAGGAATACAACACAGCGTCGATGTACGAGGGAAGTGAAGGGATCTACAGGTTCTTGGCCGAGTGTGATCGGGCGGCGGAGCGCCGTTGAGCTTTGTTCTTGACTAAGACAGGCTCTGACAGCCACTACCGTTTCCTTTGTCTCTTTGTGAATATTAACTGAGTCTAGGAATTTATCAGGTTTATCGGTCTTTATTCGACAGGCCACGGGCCATGACAGCGTCGAGAAGGGACCATCATTGGCTATCGATATCCGATCGTCGTTATGTTGACCTCCCTAGCCATTCATTGACACTCTCCTCTCTAGCGTACAGCATTTATTATTCTTTCCTTTGTCAGATTTCATTTTTGAATATTTATGTTTATATGAGCTGGTCGTTTTACTTGATAGCACACGAGACCAATTCAATCAATTTTCAGCTTTTAAGAAAGTCGGCGGGTTTCCCGTCTCAAGTTGATATGTGAATAATGATTGTCACGAAAGCAGTAGAAACGGAAGGAGTAGAACAGTTGAGAGAAGTACTCGTAGTGTTCGATTATCTGATCGATAAAGGACCAGATGATGGTGAAGAGGAAAAGCTGATAAGGGAATTGAAAGGCATTTGATTTGTCCCTTTTGTCTTATAGCTAAACTCCTCTCTTTGATAGATGGCTTCAGAACTTCACATATCATCATATTATTCTTATCCTTTGCGGCTACATATGGTGTCGACTAGTCGACTCCTTTAGACCCTGGCAAGTACCTAGACAAATAAAGAACCTGAAGGAATGGATATCAAGCGAATAAACGGAGTCTGACTTCGAAATGAACCAATCGATTTGATTCATGACGTAATTATATAATTATGTAGAATTCCCCTCCCCTTTGAAACATGTCTGCCCATGGATGACTACTTAGGTACCTAACTAACTTTAGGATCTCCTACCTGATGCTTCTTTCTTTGTCCTTCATCACAGGTTAGGTAGGTCTCAGCTACCGCAATACTGCCACTGCTGCTGCTTTCTTCCCGAAACAGTTGGGAATAAAGAAATCGGTATATGTATTTCTTCGACGGAACTAATCAAGTCTGGATGTCGATCGAATCCACGCGGGCATATATAGAGAGAGCCCTCCAGCTGCGGCGGACCTACCTACCTATGCAGGAAGCGGTTAGGGTAGATGGGTGGTCTGGGTAAGACGGTCTCATTCTGCGCATATCATACTGCAGAGTAATGCGGCTGCATAGGGTGTTGACTGACCCCTCTAGACCCTAGCAAATAGATGTATAAAGAACCAAGGATGCACAAATACAGTACAACCTGGTGGAAGATAATGATGAGCTACTAGACCCCGCATATACCTCCGGTCCGGGGCTCTGTCCATAATAAAGGTTCTTGATTCTCAGGAACCGCCGCATCCTTGACAGATGGATTTGGGACCCAATTCCCAAAGGATTAAATCCCCTTGAGGGCTCGGCCCGGGGGCCTGGCACGGACACAGATTGCAGAATGATCAATGCTATCTCCGCACTTCATTCAGGCTAATCTTAACGATAACAATGGATAGGGCGTATCCGGCTGAGCTATCGCAAGGACTACGATAAATAATACAAGTACCACTATCTGACTGCCTAGCAATCCAACCCTTGCTAGCTACCTGGGAGGTACCAGGTACCTATCACGCCGTTAGCCGAACTCTCCCGTGTCAAGGGTCCATCCTGCCCCCAACAAAGGCCATGTTTCGGGCGTGCTCTCTGATTGGCACTTCTTGGCATGGATGGCAAGCAATGTGTCACAAAGCTTGTGGTGTTCACGTTGCAGTGGCGGAAAACGTCGAGATCAATGCGGTATAGTCAGGGACGAACTCAGCTAAGAGTGGGAAATTATGTGCTACCATGGTAGAGGCCCGGCCTTGGTACCGAATGGAGATGAGGCGATTTTCTTTTTTACCCCTCGACCCCTCGGACCTGAGTCAAGGCTGATAAGCCCGGTCGCATCGCTACGAGCTGCGACTGCGCGCTGCGCTGTGTACTGTACATGGGCTATTTCAACATGCAACCGGATCCTTCCCATGCTGCCTGATTATAAAGTCTCGGGACTTGACTGGTCGACCAGAGTTGATGGACTGCAGGGCCAAGTATTAGTATTCTGTCTCCTTTTTCTCGCCAGGAGCGATTGTTGATATGCTTCCTCCTCCTTCCCCCCACTCTCTTTGATGAGTTTGCTTTCTTACTGCATGAGTGACGAGTTTCACGAGTGTCAATATGCGCTCGGTGGGATGGCGCGGGTTAATCTGTTGCGGTTTTCCATTCACACAGGGCCAGGTTAAGTTTCTGGTTTCCTACCTTATCCTTTATCTATTCGCAATCCTATACTGCCGGTGGTACTTCTACAGAGATCCCGGGTCTTTCTTCTTTGACCCCGAAGAAGGTTATCGCCCTCTCTACAGCCTGACAAGAGTGGAACAGGCCAGATCGTTCATCAAACTCGCGTCCAACGGGTCCATAACCCGTCCCGGTCGCCCTCATGGCCATACAGCTCATGCAACTGGCGCAGGCAAAACCCTATGTATCGGAATGGCCACCGTGAAGCGTCCCTCGCGTCAGTACGTCGATGTCTCACTGGGCTCGCTCCTCGCGGATCTCACACCGGACGAGCGTGCCAGCATCTACCTGAACCTGCTCTTCGCGCATACAGATCCCAAAGCGCACCCGTTCTCCGAAGCGCCCTGGGTGCCTGCGGTCGCGGACAACGTCCTGACGTACGAGAAAGCGGGCTATAAGTTACCGACGGTGAGGCGGTTGGAGAAGGACAAACGGATCGAGGAGAAGTCCCTCTTCGATTATAAGTTTTTGCTCCGCTCCTGCTATGAGTTGACCGACGCGCCGTGGATCGCTATACTGGAGGACGATGTCCTGGCGCAGGAAGGGTGGTATGGTCGCACGATGGCCGGGCTTCAGAAGATTCAACGTCAAAAGAAGGGAAAGGGTGACTGGCTATACCTGCGCCTGTTCTACACGGAGAAGTTCATGGGCTGGAACTCGGAGGAGTGGCCCGTCTATCTGTTCTGGAGCCTGGTGGCCGTCTCCGTGCCAGCTTTGGGCGGACTTTACCTGCGAGGAAAAATCCCTTCGCTTCGAAATACTCTCAGCGACCCGTTTCTCGCCGTCATCTGCCTGGTCTGCGTCCCTGCAGCCATCGTTCTATACTTCCTCGCAGGGCGCGTCAGCGTGCAACCGCTGCACTCGGGAGTGCGCCCAATGAATCGATACGCGTGCTGCTCCCAAGGTCTCGTGTTCCCGCGGGAGATTGTCCCCAGACTGATCCACGGCTTGGGACAGACAGAGCAACCCCGTGCGGTCGACAGTGCCATCGAGGCGTGGGCGGATCGGGAGGGGCTGCAGCGGTGGGCCTTGGTCCCGAGTGTGATGCAGCATATCGGAGGGAAGACGTACAAGAAGACGGAGAAGGAGAATCCGCGGGATAAGTTTGAAGTGAGCGGTGCCAGGGGGTTATGGAATTTTCGGTTTGAGCTGCATGAGAACTTGCGGAGAGCTTGGGATGGAGGAGGATCTGACGAGAGACAGACGGGAGAATTTATGGGTACATGATTTCAGGGATACATGTCTCGTAAAGAATTTATGATGCTGAATTATGACCTGAACGTCTGTTCCCCGACTCCGGGCTTTGCGTCAATTGATAGACTCTTCATCGAGTGCAGTAAAGTGGCCATCCGCTTGCATAGGAAAACATCTTGTCCAAGCTTTCGCGTAGGATATCTGCCTCATGTTCTCCATGTATGGTTCATGACCATATCAATGCCATCACAACAGGCACAAACAGCAATTCAAACCGAGATAGACAGAAAATTCCGTCTGGTCCACTGTCACCATGTAGCAATTAGCTTCTGGGGCCGGGACAGGGCGTCTGGTGGCACGTGCAGGGCCTCACCGCCTGCCCCGCGCTAGACCCAAAGCGGCCAGGGATCTTCACGCCCGGCCGATAACAAGCAGCCCCATCGCCATCATCGCTTGTGTTCCTTGCAGCCAGTCATCCACCACGCCGCGAGGACGCTCTGGAGGCTCCCCTCTCGACGCATCCTGTGGACGGTGACGGCGCTTGTTCATCTCCTTTGTCCCTGGGCGGTCCTGGGCGACCTTCAGTCTTGAGCTGTGACTCTCTTCTCGCCTCGTCGTCTGTGGGTTACTGCCACAGACCCCGGCAGTGAAGCAACACCGTGAACTGAGATCCTGAAGCATTGAGCAAGATGGAGGATTTCAACAGCGAGACGGACAGCGACTATACGAGCTACTGGCGCGACTGGGTAAGTAAGGTATTTTCTACTCCGCGTGTCTACTGCGGCTTGACTGCGGCTTGACTGTGATGCGGCCCTGCGGGTTCATGTGCTGCGGCTGTGTCGACGATGCGATCTCTCGGAGTGGTCATTCACAGCTGCTCAGGAGGATGGTCTGTTGCGAGGGGCCTGATCTTCATCACCTCTCTCAACTCCATTCTCTGTCTGCAGCCTCAGACATCCCACGCGCTCTGCGTCGAAGATGGCTGCAACCATGAACTACGCAAGCATTTTTAACATTAACCCGCTCTCTCTTCTGGATCCGAACGCTGCTAAAATTCGCTATGGCTTAAAGTTTATCTCGTCTCGCGGCAATGAGTACTTCTGCGAGATCGACGAGGAGTACCTCACCGACCGCTTCAACCTGACCGGTCTGAACACCGAGGTCCAGTACTACCAGTACGCGCTGGACCTCGTGACCGACGTCTTCGACCTCGACGCAGACGACGAGCTGCGCGAGCAGATCGAGAAATCGGCTCGCCACCTCTACGGCTTGGTTCACGCGAGGTACATCGTTACCACTAGGGGCCTGGCCAAGATGGTGAGTGGACTACCAAAATCAGTGTCTTTGATCCTTCAGGATCGCGTCTAACGCGGTTCTTCAATGTCCTGTAGGTGGAGAAGTACAAGAAGGCCGACTTTGGCAGATGCCCCCGTGTCATGTGCGATGCGCACCCGCTTCTCCCCATGGGCCTCTCCGACGTCCCCAACGTCAACACGGTCAAGCTCTACTGTGCCAAGTGCGAGGACATCTACAACCCCAAGTCCTCTCGTCACGCCTCCATCGACGGCGCGTACTTTGGGACGTCCTTCCACAATATCCTCTTCCAAGTCTACCCCTCTCTGATCCCGGAAAAGAGCATCCGCCGCTATGAGCCCAAGATCTACGGCTTCAGGGTACATGCTATTGCGGCGCTCCAGCGCTGGCAGGACCAGAAGCGCGAGGAGATGAAGGCTCGTCTCAAGGACGCCGGTGTCGAGGCCGGGTTCGTCGAAGACAGCGAAGCTGAAGATGATGAATTCGAAGACGAGCCGGACGAGGAGGAGGAGAAGCCTGAGGCTAAGGAAGGCAAGGTCCTCGGTGACACCGCCTCGGGCCGCATGGACATGGGAACCTGAGTTTGAGGATACTCCCAAGGTACGCTCGGGCAACTAAGGCATACTTGGGCACGATTCTACACTCTACCTCATCCCCTCGGATGTCCGAGCATTTCTCTGGTTTCACCAAGCCGGCGTTTGATCCTTCCAGTTTCATTCACCACACGTGCATTACGACGGTCATGGGGGCGTTGATGAGCATTTGGCAACGGAAAACCTGTTCCTATTTCAACCACGGCGGGAATGTGATCAATTGGTCTATTTATCCATTTTGCTTCTATTCCTTTACGAATACCAAATGGACATGGAGCATAATGACTAGCATAATTCATAACCATTGAGATTGCATATCAGTTAAGGCATAATCAGTTAAGGCATAGTAAACAAGCATAGATTCGTAGTCTCATTTGTAGCCTTGGACACTGTACCCCCCCCCCCCCCCC
>Ga0207767_1000682_pt1 | contig 14770 bp, 7 predicted proteins | sample HigsolmetaGSP17D_FD_184845 | JGI IMG/M metagenome (GOLD analysis project Ga0207767, IMG submission 184845) | High solid enriched microbial communities from the Joint BioEnergy Institute, USA - SP1-7-D (SPAdes) | ecosystem: Engineered > Bioreactor > SSF (Solid state fermentation) > Aerobic >... | reverse complement strand
TCCTTTCAGACAGAATCCGACCCTCGTGGTCGACTCACATAGCAACCTGTCATATAGACATTGCTAGTAACACAGGCTATTCTCACTATTATATTGCTCACCCCCTTGTTTCTTGTCTTCAAGATAAACCAACGGCCCTTTTAGGTCTAGTTATCTAGGCCTATCGTTACACTTCGACCACCTTTCTTGCAGGAAGCAAGGCGTGTTGTGGGCATCTGAGAGATCGCAAGTATGGAAGGGCATATCTCCACCCAGGAATTGGCCCAAGCGGTAAGGGCCCTACAGGAGCAGATTCAACGGTCACAGGAGCAGATTCAGCAATTACAGGAGCAGCTACAGGGACAAGTCAATGAGAATATGCGGCTGCGAGAGCAGATGGGATACCTTGGACTGCAGACACACCCGAATGAGAACAACACAAGGCAGACAATCGATCCCAACCAAGATTTGACCCAGCGGACTAAGGTGGCTAAACCAGACCTCTTTTATGGAGAAAGAAAGAAGCTCCAGATGTTCATCTCCCAGTTGGAACTCTATTTCTTTTTTAACGCGCCAGATTTCCCGGATGAAGACAGAAAGGTCATGTTTGCAGCAACCTATCTTCGAGGCACGGCAGCTCAATGGTTTGAACCCTATCTTCGAGACCGAATGCAAAAGACGCCAGAGGAACGTCGACCAGAAACTAATGAGGTGTTCAATGGATTCTCTACTTTTATGGCTAAGATGAAGCAGAACTCTGGAGACCTCAATGAAGTCCGGAAGGCTACCTGTACTGTCATGACAATCCGGCAAAAGACCTCTGTTGCCGCTTATACCACCGAATTCCAACAAGCCGCGGCATACCTAGGCGACTGGTTAGACAAATCGCTCATGGAACACTACTATCGGGGATTGAAGGACAAAGTAAAGAATGGACTAATGATCCATGAGGACCCTAAGGACCTGAATGCGCTCATCAACCTGGCTATCAAGATTGATAACCGCCTCTTTGAATGTCGCTATCAAACCAACACCCCACGACAGAACAACCAGCGGCATACAGGTAATGGAGGTGACGCCATGGAACTGGACAGTGCCAATCAGAAGAACTCCCAGAAGGACAAGTCCAAACAGCCTGACAAGAAGCCTCGAGGATCTAAACCCAACTGGACCGAAGAACAAAAGAAACGCTATGAGCAGAAGCTATGCATCCACTGTGGGAAGAATGACCACATGGGATGGAAATGCCCCAACAAACCCAAGAAGGAAGAAAAGAAGCAAGCCGCCTCCGCTCAGAAAAAGGAGGAGGATCATGCCGCCTACCATTGGACCGCCTGTTACAATGATGACTGCAGTATCCATCGATCAGAAAAGGAGCGTCATTATATACATGCTGCCCGACCTGGGTTCCTGGGGATCATAGAATGGGATCATAGTCTTGGATCATGGGTTTGGATCGTAGACGATCCATCACGTTGACCTCCTTCCTAGTCCGCAACACCATGATTCAGAGGTGATTCCCTCATTTGACCGGTCCAAGGTCAATTCCGGAAGCTGTAGGTAATTATCCTTTGTCCTTTATCGCAGGCCCACTGCCATTTGAGATCCTGAAACGGTCCTAATCAAGAAGCGGGTATATACATGTATATATATGACCCTTTGACGAAGCTGAAACGGAACAAGGGATGCGGGCATATATATGACCCTACAGTGGGCTTTTGCGGGTAGCGGTAGCGGTAGATGAATAGAGATATCACTGAGACCACCCCGTTCATCCGACACGCTGTCCCCTCTGCTCCCAACTCGGCAATTCTCTGAATACCGCAGACAACATTTGAGACAAATGGAGTGAGACAAGTAATAAAATAAATAATACAGACGGCTCAGGCACCCATACAATGCCAAGGCCATCTACCCGAGTAATAGATCAGTCTCCAAACACAGCCTGCGTAGGTCGGAGATCCTTCCAGATTCAATGTGTTCAATGCATACGAGGTACCCCATCTTTCTCTGAGTGAGGGCGTCGACATTAATCTGATATTGTCCTGGCGGATTGTGAATTGGTGCAGTCTCTTTTCCTAAGTTTCTATGTATGGACTGTACAGTACATACCTAGGAAAGCTAGCCGGAAGAAAGAAAAAAAGGAGGTGTATTTAGGGCAAGGGAAGGGATACTGCGAATGTTTAATTAATGACTTTGAAGGAAGGGAATGATGAAAAAAGACTAGACTCCTACGTATATAGGTGTATACAAGTCCAAAAATGACGCGAAGAAAGAGATAGGTTCCTCAAGACTGCCACCTGGGCGCTGGCTGGGCGCTGGGTCTGGCGGGTTGAAGAACTATATCAGCGAGACGACCAGAGTGACCTCGGATTAAAACGGATCGATAAGAGACTATCTAATGAATCACCTAGAACGAAGCTCTAGACGATATTGTGAAGATCCAGAGCTGCTCCAGGGAAGACTTTCATTCAGGGTAGTAGTATCTTCTACCAGACAGAACCCCTCCTTTGACTCACCGTGCCCATAAATTATTTTTTGGGAATCCTCAACTGATTTCTTTTGGCTTCATCGCAGGGTTCACAGCTGTCCTGCCTCGCGAAACATATTTTTTATAAAGAGAAATCGGTATAACTCCTTTGACGGAACGAGACATTTCCTTTGACGGATTCGGGTATATATGAGATCCTAAGTGTGGCGGGACCTATGCAGGAACGGGTGGATGTGTGGTCGAAGACCGACCACTACTAAACGTGTTTAGCCCGGCAAGAGAACCTGTCGAGTAATAGTAACCATCCAAAGGGATGATTCTGATACGTTCCTACATAAGGATAAGGAAAAAAAGCCATCTTCGAAGATGGCGTTGAAGCGTTCCAATGCCGCGCAACTACCTAGCCGAGTTAGACCGTGAAGAACACTCCAAATTTCCAATACAGCATATATATATACTGTATGTACTCCTGCACCAAGTCTGGATGGATGGATGGATGGATGGAGAGAGATAGAGAGAAGAGACACACTTTTCATGTCAATAAATAGGTGGTGTAGACAAATACATAAATGCCTCAATCAATGAGGAATGGTGAATACGAATACTTGCTCGAATAAGCGGAGCAGGAGGGCTCTTTACAACTTTGCTAATTCTTTATATAATACCAATTCCTTTGTTCTGTTCCGTACCATGAATAATAAACGAAAAGAAAGGGAAAAAAAAAGGGTTATGTGACAGTCAGGAACCATACCGTATGTACTGTACACTAAGTGGGTAGGTAGGTAGGTAGGTAGGCTTTTTGCAGTCTATCTACCTAATCTATTCATCTCTTGTTTGACAATGTCATCTATATATTCTATTTGATAGGAATGTACCGTACTGTAGTGTCAGACACAATCAAGCTTCTTTTCATCTCATTTCTTAAAATCGCTTTCCAAGTCTTGGCTTGACTGCATTCTGCATCTCGGGCTGATCTGATCTGATTCCCACTGTACATACATACATGCATATCTAATATGGAACCCAGAACACGTCATATCATATCATTCCCATCTCATCCCATCCCATCCCATGGCATAGCATCAACGCGCTTTGGCCTCGGTCATCCGATCTTCGGATCTCAAATTTGCTTAAAATCTAATTTTTTTCCTTCAATTTTCTGTTTGGAATGCATGGATGTTCATGTCGCCGTGCAGGTAAATAGTTTGTAATAAAATCCTGATGATACAGTGGAGATAGGACTCTGCAGACAGTAATGAGATGGTGGGTGGGAAGGTTGGAGGGTTGAGTAGAGTAGGTAGCCTGAAAAGGTTCCCGTGTTTAGTCGCCCGGGATGCATGCGCATAACGGGCGATTGGATGGGAGGGGCGGGGGAGGACGGAGTCCAGAAGAGTGCTGCAGTACCGGTTGGTATTTCTGCAGCAGGCCGTCGAGTCGTGCGGACGATCGGACGACGAAGTTGCGGGCTGAATGATCGTGTTTTTCTCCATGAAGGTTCGAATTCGGAATCGACCCGAGGGTTACCATGATATCAGCCCCCTCCGATAAACTGCCCGATCGAACATGCCCGGAACGCCGCCAAGATGCATCAGTCCATCTGCTGCCACTTCCCGCGAATTCCTAACCCGTGCTTAAAAGCAGTTCGCTCATCACCTTGATAACTCCCTCAGATGATGATGTTTTTCTCACGCTTGTAGAGCTCCTGCAGGAACTTGAGCGTGTCCGCCGCAGTCGACCGCCGAGGGAGGCTGTTCGGAAGGTCGACGATGGCCCGCCTCATCAGGGCGATGCCAAGGTGCCCGAAGAAGTTGACGACCTTGTCCGGCGAAAACCGCAGCATCGCGCTCAGGAGCCACAGGTGCGTCTCCTGGATCTCCTCCGGCGGGATCGAGAGGATCAGGTGCATCGACTTCCAGAACAGCGTGTTCGGGCAGGGGTTCTTGCGCGTCGTCTTGCCAAAGTTGCGCAGGGTGAGGGCGGCGAAGCCGGCGCCTAGACCCGTCATACGCTCCGAATGGGCCTGCGGGCTGATGAAGGGGCCGCCGGGTTCCTCGCGACGCCAGCCCATGGCCACCTTTCCGGCCTCGGTGTTCTCGTCGCCGTAGAAGCCCCAGAGCGCGGGACAGAAGACGCGGTACTTGGCCCACAGGATGTCCACCAGCGGATATCCCTTGAACGTGAACGCCTCCGTGGAGAAGATCTGCGCAGCGACGATGCCAATTGGCTCCGCGTACTTGGGGCTGATGGCTGCCTCGGAGACGAGAGAGGCGATCAAGGACTTGGAGAGGATGTTCAAGATGTATATGAACAGTGCAGGCATCTGCGTATTCTCCGCATTGGCAACCTCGTCCGGAGGGAAAGCGATGAATTCGCGAACGTCGACCGCGGGTTCGGTAACCGTCAACGCGGTCTCCAGCGTAGTCTTGATCTCTTGCAGCTGCAGTTTCGTTCAGCAGTTGTTCACACGGGAGTGGATGCTTCCTACACCTACCTGCGTGCGATTGGCGCCCTTGCCCTCTCTCAACTGGCCGACGCACTTCCGGATCGTGCGCCGCAGATCTCCCATCTTCTCCTTGAGGGCGGCGTTGCTTTTCGCCTGCTCTCTCATCCATTTCCTGAACTCCTTCAGGTGCTTGTGCAGGTCCAGGTAGCGTAGATGCACATTGACTTCATCCTGCGTGCGGCGGGTGGCGCCCAGCTGCTTCTGGAACTGGACTCGAGCCTGCTGTTCCTCCTCGGCCTTCTGTCGCGCGGCATCTTGCTCTGCCTTCTGGCGTTCCTCCTCGCGTTTCCTCTTCTCCTCCTCCAGTCGCTCTCGCTCTTTGCGCTCCCGCTCCTCCTCCGCCGCCTTCCTCGCCCGTTCGGCCTCTTCCGCCTTCTTCCGGGCTTCTTCCTCCTTGGCCCGCCGTTCAGCCTCGCGTCGAGCAGCCTCTTCCTGCTCGCGACGTAACTGTTCCGCCTTCTCGCGCTCGATCCGTTCTCGCTCCTTGCGTGCCTCCTCCTCCTTGCGCCGCCGTTCCTCCTCGAGCTGTCGGAGGTATTCCTGCAGGGTCTCCTCGGCTTCGTGGCGGACCTGGTCGTGCAAGGCAGCTGCCGCGTCGAGGGCCGCGTTGTGCTCCTTTTCGCGTTCGCGGTCGATGCGGTCGAGGTTCTCGTAGAAGGATCTGCGCTCGTAGGCCTTGACCCGCTTCAGCTCGGTGTTGTGCAGACGGACCTGCTCCAGCTCGCGGGCCAGCTCCACGAGGAGCTGCCTGGATGGGCTGTCCGGTAAATGAGGGGAAAAGCTCTGTCTACCCATCTTGGACCGGAGGTCTCTTCTGCCAGTTGGTTAACAGAGACGACGTGAGGTGGTCTAGTGGGAAGATGCGAGGTCCTGACGTAGAGTAGTACTGGTGGAGGACCGTGGAGAATGGGAGAGCAGCAACAGAATGGGTTACTTGAGGATGCTAGAGATAAGGTGGGAGATTAATGACAGAAGAGACCGTGCAAAAGTCCTATTCTCCCGTCGAGGGCCAATAGCCGCCTTCACTCCGCGGCGGGCTCCGACAGAAGCACACAGCCAGCCTACAATGCTGGTATCAGAGGCCGCCAATGTCTGTCCAACTTGCACTCTCACGCCAACCCGGTCCCTCACACCCGGTTGAAGCCGTTGAGAACAGCACCACAGGACTGCAAGAGAGAGGAACGACGGTGTCCACCGGGATGGAGAGCGCTTCCTGGTGGGTGCTCTGGTGGGCAGATGCGTGCCTGTGCTGCACAAAGGAGAGAGGGGGATGTTGCGCCCTGTTGTGAGAGAGCCATCAGCGCGAGTCACGAACGACACAACACCGACCGGACAAGCACGACACAGGGCCAGGAACCGGCGGAGAACCAAGGACAGCAGCAGAACCGGGGGACGCGACCTACCTTCTGGAAGGAGAGAAGCGAGCGGCGCACAAAAGACAGATCAATTGGCAGCCTGAGCTCTCGACGGACCCGAGGCGTCGACCCAAAGTTGGAGGTCAAGCGTGGAGCAGACTAGACGGGCGCCGATCGCCGACGGGCGTGAGCCGTGGTGTTCGCTGGGGCAGGCTACGGGAGTTGCATCATCGTGAGCAGCACGTCGGCCTGCATTTCACGATGGGACAGGGAGCAGCTGTCCGACGCGGAGGAGGTTTCGAGACGCTGGAGCAGCATCTGAGGCATGCTGGAGAGCAGCTTGGCGCCGCCCCGGCCAGCGCCCGCCGCCAGCCGTCCCCAGGGCCAGCTGGCGGGAGCGAGAACAGCGGTGGGAGCTCCCCGCTGCCGCTGCGCTGGCGTGTCGTCTGCTCGACGTAGTGCCCGACCACCGCTTCCACCTCCTTCTCTTCGCTCTCCCCACACCCCGTCTCCATCCCATCGTCTTCCTTCTTCACCTCTCCCTCCTCTTCTTCCTTCCTCCCTTCTTCTCCCAACGGCTCCATCGTTCCTTCAGCCAGCTTCGTTTTTCTGTCGTTCTCTCTGCCGGGACAACCCCTGAGTCCGTCAGGGCCTGGTCCCGACCTGGAAAAGGCCACTCAACAGCTCCTTCACTGCTCCCCCAGGTTTCCCCTTCCTGTCTGCCCGTGAGACCCGATCCTCTCCGTGCAACCGTGAACGTCTAAGGGTCATCCGTTCCTGAAGCTCGTTGTTTTGCGGCTGCCGCTGCGTCCCTTCTCGACGGCTCCCATCCGCTTCCTCGGTCCTTCCCCCCCTTCGATCAAGCTCCATCCCCTCTTTCTTTCCCTGCCCACCTTTCCCCCGTGTGTGTGCGGTAGGCGAGTCCAGTCAGCCAGAAGACAACCCCCCGACCCTCTGGTCAACGCTGTCCGACTCGGTGTCGACCCGTCGATCCTCCAAAACAGCTCCCGTCGTGCGAGTCATCGTCCCTTCGTCTGCACTCGCCCTTCCTTGATCTACACTCCGTCATTCCCAGAGATTCCTTGAAGAGTTCGGACCATCATTTGAATGTAAGAGCACCGCTGGACCCCGTGGTCGATGTGTTTTCTCTCCTGAGATCCCCCCCTGATACCCCAGCTGTCCTTTTGCCACAGACGGCCGCTCTGGGTCCCTCTCCAAAACAGCTACCCCCTGTCTTCCAGCTGTCAATCCGTGTTGCTTCCCATCAAACTCTGCAACCATTACTGACCGTCCTCATCAGCTTCGTTTCGATCAACCATCATTGTTCTACGAGCTCCACAGCTGGGCAGTGCTCGGTCCGTTCCCGGCTCGAGAACCCGCTGCGGGCCGTGATCAGTCTTCGATTCATCAAGCTTCTTTCTTACGCGAAGACGCTTCCATACTACAGCAAATTCTCTTGCACGGATATAGCTATCTTGCTTAATCTGGAGGCATGGATCAGCAGGCTCAAGCCGGGGTCACCGGCCCCTCCGGCCGCAGACTCCATATAGCTCATCGGAGAAGTCCGTCTGAGCTGACTCCGCTTATGAGTATGTCTCAAACATCCATCACATCGTAAAAAGTAAACTGGTTTTAGGCCAGGTGGCTGACTGTTGCCTAGTGGAACAACTAGCCATACAGCAGCAGATCGAGCTGCTCCAGCAGCAGCAGCAACAGATTGCAGCTACACATCAGCAGTATGTTAACATGGGCCTCTTGCAGCCGCAGCAGCTGGGACAGGTGTCCTACTCTCCTACGATGCAGGGCGGAGCGTCGATGGCAGGCGTGTCTCCTCAACTCAACGCCTTCCAATTCCCCCAGATGGCCCAGCAGCAGCTGGGTGTCCCGATGGCTGCTCCCAACCAGCCCTCCCACCGGCGCAACCAGTCCGCCCTCCCGGGCCTCGGTATGGGCCCGCCCCCAGCCCCGTCCGCTGGGGCCTCGGGATACGGCGATTTTAACCAGCAAGGCAACCAGAACCGCGAGAATGGAAACCAGGGCCGTGGGCGCGGCGGTCTTGCTGGTGGCCACCAGCGTCGTCACTCCCTCGCCCTGCCGGAAGCAAAGAAGGCTGCGGAGCTGGCGCAGCAGAAGCGGGCCGCTTCCGGCTTCCAGTTCCCCATCCCCAGCACCAGCGGCGGCAGCACTACGACGGAGGCCACTTCAGGTTCGGACGAGAAATCCACCCCTGCTACAAGCCAGGCACCGCAGGGACTTGGTCTCCAACGCGCTGGTAACATTCGTGCCGGTACCCACGCTCGAAGCCAGTCGCTGGCCGTCGGCAACGGCCGTAATGCCGCCTCTGGCCGTGGCGCAGCGGGCTTTCAGTTCCCTCAGACCACCGACGGGGGTGCTGGCGGGCAGACGGATGGCCAGAGACGGGGCAGTCAGCAGGGCCACGCACGCACGCCCTCGCGCAACTTCGATGCCAACTGGCGTCAGCCGAACAACCAGACCCAGGGGCAGGAGCAGCAGCAGAAGACGCAGGCTACTACTACTACTGGCTTCAACCAGCAGCAGGGTGCCAACGCCTTCCAGCCTGGTCACCGTGTGAGGGGATCGATCAATCAGTCGATCAGCTCCCTGGGCGCTTTCCAGTACCCTGGTCAGCCTCAGCTGATCCAGCTGCCTCAGGGCCAGGTCGTGATGGCGCCACCGCAGATGTTTGCCGGACAGCAGCTGAACGCTCTCCAGCTTGCGCAGCTGCAGGCCATGCAGCAAAACGGTCAGCTGAACGGACAAGCTCTCGGCCTTCAAGCCAGCCAGCACGCGCCCCAGCAGCTGTCCGCTCAGCAGCAGCAGCAACAGCGCAAGACTCTCTTCACCCCGTACCTCCCTCAGGCGAACTTGCCTGCGCTGTTGAGTAACGGTCAACTGGTGGCCGGTGTTCTGAGGGTCAACAAGAAGAACCGTTCCGATGCGTATGTTACCTGTCCTGATCTCGATGCGGATATCTTCATTTGCGGAAGCAAAGACCGGAACCGAGCTCTGGAGGGTGATTATGTCGCCGTCGAGCTGCTCGACGTTGATGAGGTGTGGGCCCAGAAGAAAGAGAAGGAGGAGAAGAAGAAACGCAAGGATATCGATACGAGGGCGGCGGCCACCGGAGCTGATAAGCTCGGACGGTCCGACTCTGGGGCGAACGGTGACACCGCGCAGATTGGCCCTGATGGCAGCATCCGCCGCAGGGGCAGCCTTCGCCAGCGACCAACGCAGAAGAAGAATGACGATGTCGAAGTCGAAGGCCAGAGCCTGCTTTTGGTCGAGGAGGATGAGATCAGTGACGAGCAGAAGCCCCTGTATGCCGGTCACGTTGTGGCAGTGATTGAACGAGTTGCGGGTCAGATGTTCTCTGGTACTCTCGGTCTCCTGCGTCCAAGTAGCCAAGCTACGAAGGAGAAGCAGGAGGCGGAGCGGCTCGCGAGGGAGGGTGGCCAACCCCGGCCTCAGCAGCAGGAACGCCAGCAGGATAAGCCGAAGATCGTCTGGTTCAAGCCCACGGACAAGCGTGTCCCGCTCATTGCGATCCCGACCGAACAGGCTCCCCGGGACTTCGTCGAGAAGCACCAGGAATATGCCAACCGGATCTTCGTCGCATGCATCAAGCGATGGCCCATTACGTCTCTGCACCCCTTCGGCACCCTCGTGGAGCAGCTGGGTGAGATGGGCGACCTGAAGGTTGAAACCGATGCGATCCTCAGGGACAACAACTTTGCCGCCGACGAGTTCTCCGAGGCCGTGCTGAAGAACGTCGGCTTCGAAGACTGGTCGGTTGCCAGCGAGGGAGAGGCTCTGCTCGCTTCACGCCGTGATTTCCGCGGGGAGACGACCTTCACCATTGATCCCAACGGCTCCAAGGAGCTGGATAACGCGATCCACATGAAGAAGCTCGAGGATGGCAAGATCGAGATCGGTATCCACGTCGCGGACGTTGCTCACTTTGTCAAGCCCAACTCCCTGGTCGACCGGGAGGCCAAGAAGCGTGGTACCAGTGTGTATCTGACGAACCGGATCGTGAACATGCTGCCGCCAAGAATCTCTGCCGAGCTCTGTGCACTGCTTCCGGGAGAGGACCGTCTGACTTTCAGCGTCGTCTTCCGGGTCAACCCTACCACCGGTGTTGTTGATGACGATATTTGGATCGGCAAGGGCGTCATCAAGAGCGCTGGCAAGGTCAGCTACAGCGATGTGGATGCGGTGCTTAGCGGCAAGTCGGACATCACCCTTACTGGAACGACCCCAGACGACGTTCGGACGCTCAACGTAGGTAGCCGTGCTGCGTGGTATGTAGGTGCTTTTTTTCCGCTAACACGTGAACCTATAGGCCATTGCGACGAAGTTCCGAGAAGCGAGATTCGGAAACCGCGTTTCGAATCCGCCGACTCTTCGCCTGCTGTACCTGCTGGACGATGAGAACGTGCCGGTGGAGGGCAACATCTTCGACTCGTCGCCCGCTCACGAGCTTATTGAGGAGCTCTGCCACAAGGTGAACTTCTTCGTCGCTCGTAAGCTCCTGGCTGCCATGCCCGAGAAGGCCTTCCTCCGTCGTCATGCGACGCCGAACCCGCGACGCCTCCAGACCTTTATTGAGAGGATGACCAGACTGGGTTATGAGATCGATCCTACGAGCAGTGGAAGTCTGCAGAGCAGCCTCTTCAAGATCCAGGATGTCGATCTGCGCAAGGTTGGTATACCGTCTATTTCGTACTTTGCTCTCTTTTTCAGCTGCCTAACTGCAAATAGGGAATTGAGACGCTTCTCATCAAATCCATGGGACGCGCGAAGTACTATGTGGCGGCCAATATCCAGGACGAACAGCGTCAGCACTACGCGCTCAACCTGCCGCTGTACACCCACTTCACCAGCCCTTCACGGCGCTATGCCGACATCATCGTCCACCGACAGCTCGAGGCAATTCTGTCGAATGGTGCGGTCGAGTTCACCGAGGACGTTGAGACGCTGGCGAAAACGGCAGACCAATGCAACAATAAGAAAGACTCGGCTCACAACGCTCAGGAACAGAGCGTGCATATCGAGGCTTGCCGGACCATGGACAAGAAGAGGCAGGAGATTGGTGGTGACCTTATCACCGAGGGTGTCGTCATTTGCGTGTACGAGTCTGCTTTCGACGTGTTCATCCCCGAGTATGGCTACGAGAAGCGCGTCCACTGCGATCAGCTGCCACTGAAGAAGGCTGAATTCCGCAAGGAGGAGCGCGTCCTCGAGCTCTACTGGGAGAAAGGCGTTCCATCCTCGGCGTATATCCCCGAGGACGAGCGTCCAAAGGCGCCGTCCTCCCGAGCAGCCGCTGCTGCTGCCGCCGCGCGTGAGGCAGAGCTTGCTAAGCAGCGCCAGAGGGAGCAGGACGAGGCTAGACGGAAGCAGACGGAGACTGGAACGATGTCTACTGACGATGTCGATGCTCTCTTCGATGACGACGATGACATTTCCGAGGTCACCGAGATGGCCGCTGGTGTCTCGTTGAACTCGCCTGTCGATCGTTCGACGCAGAGCATGCCACCATCGCCCACACACAGCGGCCAGCCGCCGCAGTCGCCCCACCGTACTCGGTCCGACCCCAAGCTTGCGACAAGCGCAAGCGACACTCCCGAGGCGAAGTTGACGAACAAGGAGAAGTACCTCAAGCTGTTCAAGCTGAGGGAGGAGGATGGAGAATACATCCAAGACGTCACCGAAATGACCCGGGTCCCGATCATCCTGAAGACCGACCTGACCAAGAGTCCTCCGTACGTGCTCGCCTCCATGTGACCTCTGTCCCTTGTGTTCTCGCAACTAACATTGTTGTAGGTGCCTGACTATCCGGTCTGTGAACCCCTACGCTCTGTAGAGTGTTGGGGGGGATATCGTCCCAATCGGAAAGACTCTTTCGGCCGACCTACTACGCTGGTCTCATAGCTCCAATATATCTGTCATCGAGCAAGCCCAGCATGTTAGCACCTGATACTTTAATCCGTTGACCAGTCGCCGTTTCGTCCCTCTTTGTTGTATCGGTGCATTGCTCTTCTAGTTAGCTTAACCTTTTTTGTTTTAGCCTTTTGCAATTATCTCCTCTGTGATATTAGTTGTTTATTTTTACATACATGCGGATCCGATGGATCAGTTAGACGATCCAGTGGAAACGGTCATCTGTTATTCCTGTATCTATGTCCCATAGTGTCGTATTGATGGGGAAAAGTACTTGGGTTGCTTTGACTCGCTTTTTCATAGAGGAAAGGGCAGTTGAGCACGATGCGGAGGAAAATGCACCAAAAAAGTTTCAAAAAAAGGGGCACGGAATGATGTGTGAGTTCAGCACGATGCCGCCGGTCGCATGGGTTGAAGATTGATCACGAGTGCTTTTCTTGCTGGATACGACGTTTTTCTTAGATATATGCATGTCTTAGCACGCGGTTCCAGATGGTTATGCTCTTTACGCTGACGGTGTCGACGTCACCCGGTTACGGGTTTTCAGAATAGGTAGATGAACACGCATAACGCTTATGTACCTAATGGATGTTGTTATTGACGGGCATGACGCTATTAGGATGGTTCATAATAAGTAGTCCAGCGTAGGATGGGAGATCTCGACCAAACAACTTGGATTAGTCAAGTAGTTAGCCGGTGTTGATTCTGGTAACATGGTCTCTTCAAAAGGGAGTGCATGATCGAATCTGGATGCAGAAGATATGAGCATGGAGACTGCTCAGCAGTTGAGAAGTCGTTTGGATAATATCGGCTTCTCCATATGTACCCTGTGAATATGATCGATCGATCAGCCTATGAAGAGAAGGAGAAGGCGCTTTTGGACAGGGAGTATCTATCTAGCCGCCCGCTGACACGATCCTTCTTCACTGGAACAATGTGTAGCGCGGATCTATCCATTCCATCCATATCTTCCAACGGAACGGAACGGAACCAACCATCCTGATTTGGTTGATTTATTTAACATTTCAGTAAATAAATAAATGAACATGGAGACGGGAGATGTGGTGGGGTCCTTAGGTAGGAACGTTTTAGTTTATTAAAAGGGATTGATTGGATTCTGGTTGATGGGTGGTGGGATGGATATGATGGATGGGATAGATATGTTTGCGTGTTGGTATGGAGTGGAGTACTTTGTGGATACGATACGGACGGTACTGACCAGCACTCCTCTCCTTCCTTCTAGATAGATAGATGGATGGATGGATGGAATTTCCTTATCTATTCGGGCTCCGATCTCTCCCTCGATCAATTATCACAACACGAGCGCAATAAGCAAGCAAAGGCAAGGCGGGAGATGGATATCTGTTCTGTTCTGTCTAGGATATGGGTCAAAAAATTCGATCGCGGGGCCCTGTAGGCCTTCAGGCATAGTAAATTATGTATCAACTATGGCAGCTAGTCTAGACAAGATCCAGAGCATAAGGAAAGAAAGGAGAATTATAAGCATGGTAGGAGTTCAAGATATGGGCAAATTAGCGTGGCAGAACCCTGCCGCCTACTTCACCGCCTTCTGCCTGTCAGTCCACGCCGCGCCGTCACAGGTCCCATCCCATCTTTGTTGTTACCCGTTAAAAAAAAAGCACGAAAAGTAGTCTTTTAAAAAATTAAGAAACCCTAACCTGGGGCTCGAAAAACCAGGAGGTTAGTCTACGGAAAAAAGAAATGGGGGCTCAACCGGGAGTCGAACCCGGGACCTCATCCATTTCAGCCACTTCATGTGGTGGTGGCTGAGGGTTCTTTCAAGAACAAACCCGAAGGACGAATCATAGCCAACTAGACCATTGAGCCGCCGACTTGTTGTCGGAGGGTCCCACAAAGCGGATTTTCAATCCGACCTGGAAGTTGAATTTTTAAGTGCGTTAAACACCCTACTACTACTGTACTTTACCAGCAAAGACCAAGAGAGAGAGAGAGAAAGGGCGAGCGAACGAGAGAGATATCTGATGTGAAAATAAGAGAAAAAGGAAAGAAAGAAAGTGATCCTCTGCTTCCGCCTCCGAATTCAAAGGGCTGCAGAAGTAAAAGCAAAGATAGGGCATACAGCTCCGAGGGGCTCCAGATTTTCTCCGGTGGGCTAGAAATTAGTGCCTTGAATTCGTGGAGAGATATGAAGGGTTGAAGTTGGTATATGACCCCTTCGCCTAGGTGACCAAAGCCCCGAGGGCTCGGGGATCCTAACGGGGAGTTCTAACGGGGGGCTTAACCGGGGAGTGGGAGGGATATGCTTGGCATATGTAAAGCACATGCTCTGTATATGTCCCAAGCCCTATTAGGGCTGATTATAAGTTACCTCCAACAACAGAGAATTTGGATAATGCTCTGAGATGCCTGCAGGAGTAAAGGGTATTTACCTTCAAGGGCCCGTGCTAATTAAAATGATGAGCAGGAGAAAAGAAAAAGCAATATGTCCGCCGTACA
>Ga0207767_1000673_pt1 | contig 15134 bp, 10 predicted proteins | sample HigsolmetaGSP17D_FD_184845 | JGI IMG/M metagenome (GOLD analysis project Ga0207767, IMG submission 184845) | High solid enriched microbial communities from the Joint BioEnergy Institute, USA - SP1-7-D (SPAdes) | ecosystem: Engineered > Bioreactor > SSF (Solid state fermentation) > Aerobic >... | reverse complement strand
AAAGGCTCTAATAGCAAGAAGAATTCTGCCTTCTTTAGAGGTATTTTGATCGCTTTGTGGTGTAGACATCTTGATTTAAAATGGTCGAACGCGTCGCGCGTTGGGGTAGGTGGCCAGCTCGCTTATATGGCCAGCTCGCTTATAGATTACGTTAGTTAAACTCAACTGACTAAGCTAAACACAAGGTGATGCACAGAGATTGGAACATCACAACAATCATAAGCAGGTTTATATGCTTTCTACAGTGGCAGATTGCCTGCACAATTTTTTATAAAGAATCCCAAATCATCCCATGCTTTCATATGCCTCCCAGAATATTGAATTCCAAAATGCCTCATTTTTACCCATTTGGACCAATCTAAACAAAGTCAATTAACCAATCCATGGGTATGACATTTAGGTCATGTATCCTCGCCTATATAAGTGAGGTCCGGGGTTCATCCGACCTTTGGCAATGGTCGGAGATCGCCCGAATCCAACAACCGTCAACTTTTGGTTAGAATTCAGCTACAGGAACTTCTATAGATACCTACATAGTAGGTAGGTGTTATAGTTCGTTTCATCTGTGTACTGTATTATTCTCTGGCAGTCAGACAGATAAAGATAATGAACGTGCGGCTGAAGAGTTGAAGCCTTCTTAACTCACCACGACTTACTCCCACTTGAATGAGCTTTCGGGTTGCCTCTGATGATTTTTTTTCCTCTTCTATTTATTTCTAACTACAGTGACTGCAACTCTTGTGGTCAGGGATTTCGTTTCGAATTGCCAGAGACTGGACTGCTAGCTTCCTGACACTGCTAACCGGGTGGATATTTGCAACATGATGTAGCAGTCTTTGTTTGGGCCATAGTAGACTTGCGAGGTTGTCGTGCAGATATACGAGTTTTACGAATTCTAGCTTTTCAAAAAAAAAAAAAAAAAAAAAAAAAAAAAAAAAAAAAAAAAAAAAAAAAAAAAAGAAAAAGAAAAAAGAAAAAAAGAAAAGAAAAGCTTTTGAGATGTTCTTGGAATCTGGATTCAATGTCACCTGGCCTTATTCTATATCTCATCTGTTTCCCTGCGTATTTTATCTTTTCGAAGACTTCTCTCGTGTATGCAAGAGTATCTATTGACCTGTATCTTGATTTTGGAAACTCATGCTTGGGAATGGGCTGTTCTTAACCTCTATACAGTGTCTAATGTAGCACAGTAGATCTGCAGACCTGCAGGAGGGGTGTTGACTGCTACCTAAATTAGAACTGTCGCCTCCATGTGGCCTGCTTCTGGTCAGAACGAGCTTAGCGAGCCGTTAACCGCTTGTTCCGCATGGAGACGACCATCACCCGGGTGTGGAACGATCAGCAAGCTTAGCCCCCACCATGCCGTTGACCCTTGCAGATGGACAATTAAGTCCGAAAGAAGTGGAGATATATGATAATAGGACCGTCAGGCAGGTAACTGAGCGGTCAGAACATATCGCAGAGGTCTTCCCAGGGGTATTATTTAGAAGCTTTTGCGGGATGCCATGGCCCCAGGTAAGCCCGCGCAGCTAGCGCACCACGCTTATTCGACTGTGGCTGGGGGCATGTTTAACTTCAATTTGGCGCAGACTCAGCACAAAATTCAGCCCGTCCATCAGCGCCCTTGGCAAAGCACCTGCTTCGATCCAGTCGGATCGTCATTCGTGCTTGAAGAAGAACGCTGAGGTCGTTGCGGACACAGCCCGACAGGCTGGCCGATCGTCAACGGCTCCAGAACACTAAAGGATGGCTATCTCCAGTCGCCTCCACGGGAGCAAAAGACGTGCCACTTCAATGGGACTTCATTTGATGTATTAATAGTGGACTCTTTTCGGTTTGAAACGGCGCGCCGTCCAGCCCGCCCCCGGCTCCTCTGATGCTGCCAGTCGGATCGTTCGGTTGCTTCTTCCCCCTGTCGAGCCTCCGCTCAGCTTCTCACGGACTCACGACCAGCGAAGATCGTCACTCACCACGCGACGGGCCGGCGAGTCCACGTTGCTGGATCTCTGCGGAGGCTGACTGTGCACCACTGCATCTGTGCCCGTGTCTGTGAGCGCGCAGTGTCCGGCCTGCACAGAGCACTAGCTAATGTCCTCCGTACGGAGAACTTCCGTACGCCGTAACTGCTAGTGGGCGAGACGTCGGGCTCGCGTTCGCAGGTCCCTGAAGGGGTGGGGCACAGGAGATACAAGGAGAGCGTATCCTGACCCTTGTTCGACGCTGTCGGCCTTGATCATGTCACCATCTCTTCTTCCTCCGGCCAACATACTCCCATCCGACGTATCTGTTGCCGCCTTTCGCTTGTCGAGATAAATGCGACAGCCGCTGTCGCTGAAATTCTGACGCAAAATAACGGGCCATCCGCGGATGCCTCATGCGCATCTCCCTGCTTCTAGCGAAGATGTCCGGTACATCTGATGGCTCCAAGTCCGCGCAGCCAGCACCCCAATCTCCCCAGAAGCGATGGCAGTTCATCGACGCATCGAACGACAGTTCGGATAACCTGACCCAGGTCAAGCGCCATGTGATGCAGGAGTACATGCGGCAGAAGCGGCGAGAGGCGCAACGTCGCGATGGAGCCGGCGACGCTCAGGCTGAAGGGAAGAAATCGCAACAGAAGAAACGCCAACGGCAGAAGAGAGCACAGGCCGGCAAGGCTTCTGGCACTCCCAGCGACGAGAAGGACAGTGATCGCAGCGGGATAGGGAAACAGAAGGGCAAGGCGGTCTCAGCGCAAGACGACACGCAGACGCAGGATGTCGGTCCCGAGAGAAGTACCGGCGCAGATGACATTGAGGAAATCGATCGAAGTTTTGCGGCTGGCGCTTTCGATTACGGGCCCCCAGCAGACCCTCTATTTGCTTCATCTACCAGCGGCCTGTTCCTCCCGTACAGGCCCTTTGCGAGTGTCGGCGCCCTCGCGGACGCCTTCACCCCAGCACCGTCGTTGTATAGCCAGAAAAGCCAGAGTTACGACAGCCTGCCTGATGCCGTATTTTCTAGGATCCAGAGCAGCGCTTCAGACTCTCGCAGTTCGTCGCCCTGGTCTTCCTATCCCGCATCGCCTCCACTACCGTCTCCCACTCCTAAGACGATCCTCAGCGCTGCTAGAACAGACCCGTTCGACAGCCTGCCGGTCAAATTAAACATGGAAGAGCAGAAGCTGTTTGACTTCTATGTCAATGAGATGCCGGCATGCTCCTATGGGACGCTAATACGGTCTCCCAAAGCCCACAATTGGTACACAGCGGTCTTCGTGCCGGAGGCGATGAAGGGTGCCGTCGCTTTCCAAAACACCATAATTGTCCACGCGGCAAATACGTGGGCCTGGATTCGAAACGAGACTGAGACGGAAAATACCCTCATTCATCGTGGGCGCGCCATCAGCATGCTCAGGAAACACCTGGCTAAGAATCCAAAGGACATCTCTGATGCGGCGATCATCGCCTGCATGAGTGCCGCCGCGCTGGAGGATTTCGACCCCCGTCCGGGGCACAAAGAGATCAGCTGGATGCATTGGAGAGCTGCAAGAGAGATGATCCGCAATAGGGGCGGACCTGCGGCCTTCGAGAACACCAGGTTAGCCATGCTGATCAACTGGCAGGACTACATTCTGGCAGGATACGAGACCAACGGGCCGAGCTTCTTCTTCGAGCACAACCCGGTGCTCGCCCCCATCCCCTCCGAGCCTTGCTCTTCCTCCAAGTCCCAGGAATCTCTCTCCTCTATGCCGTCACCTCCTTACTCGACCTCATCTGCCTCATCCGGTCACATACCGTCCTCTCCGACGGAATCCTACTATCTTCCCCGGAGCCGCCAGCCGCTCTCACCAATAGAGGAGATCCAATATCATTGCGAGGCATTCATCAGCTTTCTCAAGCGCTGCGAACACCTCGCTATCCATCAACGGACCGCCCCTCCAAAGACGTCCGCACCCACCCGCCACACAGCTTTCCAGACTGGATCCCTCCTGTACCGGATCCTTGCGTCTCCCCCGGGCCGCCGGTTCACTTCCACGGGGGACCGCAAGCAGATCATCTCGCGCCAGGCCTCGCTGATGATGCTCAACGCCGCGCTCTGGGACTACCGGTTCTCGATCCATCGGACCGAGGTCTTCCTGAAGAGCCTGATCATGAAAGTCCTCGAGAGCGAGGTCGACATGACCGGCTCCGTCGAGGCCCTCTTGCAGATCCTCCTGGCGTGCAAGGACGGCTTCACCGACGAGCCGGAAACGATGGTATCGTCCCCGGGATCATCATCCGAATACTACCAGGACGCAGGTCCCGATTTCAGCCAGTACTCCTCGACGGCGACGTCGGCGTCTGCACGTCCATGGTTCATCGGCCGGATGTTGAAAGTCGCGAAGCGGCTCGGCCTGGAGTCGTGGGAGCGGCTGAGTGACGTTCTCTTCTCGTGCCTGACGCTCCAGGTCCGGGAGCCGGTCGTGCCGTCGTGGGAGCACGACCTCCGGCGTGAGATCCTCGAGGCGCCGCTGACGAGCTATGTCATGCCCGCCTTGCAATCGCGAGCACATTGAGCTACTCACTAAACTTTGCCCGTTATCTTTCTATGGTGTATATATTTGGTATTTCTTGACTTGGATACCAATGAGCGTGGTTTTCGTTTGCCTTTGGTCGGAGTTGGACTCGGATTATGGGTATGCTGCCCCTGGATGCATGGATACTGCAAGGCGGCGTTGGACGTATGTACATGTCCATGGGGGGAAAAGCGCATTTGTCTTTCCTCTGCTTGATATGATACGGTATGATACTGTGATACCAGGACTGAGTCTGTCGATATTGGTTGAATGGATTGGTGGGCGGACTGACGGATCGTTTTGAGACTTGTTGACATTTCGTCGATATTGATTTGATAAGTGATGGACGATGTTCCTCTTTCCTACCTTTTTCCCTTGTTTTATATTATATTGATACAGTTTACTTTACTTTACTTATACCCATATATAAGTATCTTTTTCCATTCGTTGATATTTTTATTTTGCATTTAATGAAATCATTATATTCTGCAACGGAGATGATCCTTTCCTCGGTTACGGCGTCCATATCGTGTTGAATAATCCCATGCGGATGTACTATATGAAGCATCCCAATAATCAGAGAACCCAACTGCTATCTTTGATTTTTTGATATGAACGATATAAAGTTCCAGTTGTTTGTCGTGTTAGTCAACAACGTTGTTTGTTGTTTCGTCCCTCTCTGACCTTCTAAAGTATGCATCTCCTACTCGAGAGGAATTCGAAGAATCGAAGCAAAGAAATCCGGCGGATCATCTGTCGTCCTGAAGAAAATAAAAGAAATAATGGTTCAATCAAATCGCTCTCTGCGGGACGAAGAGGGGGAGCTGGCAAAGAAAAGATGGTGTCTCTAAAAGGGAACCTTACTAGTACTTCTTCTAGAATTCGCAGTGACCAACTCCAGGGAATTATTCTTATTCTCTACCCTTATGATATACACATATTGCGTTCGATGTGAACAGTGGACACAAGAGATAACAATGGTTGAAACTTGACGATGTCGATCTATATCTATATGGTCTACTCCGTACTAGGTAACCCGACCGTCCGGACCCCCCGCCGCGGGAAGGCTCCACCTCCAGCTTTCCGAGAGCTGCGCTGCACGCTGCCAAGCACCTGCCGCGCTGCTTCAACGCGGCGAGAAGAAGCCCGCCCAACGCGACGGCCTGTTTGAATACTCTCCGTCTCGTCGTTGATGACTGACGAGTTTATCATCGTTCCGTGAACTGGAAATTCCATTTACATGGGCAGAGATTTTTTTTTTTTACATCTGACTGGCGCCAACAGCACCGGAATCGCATCGCATCGCATCGCGTCCTTGGGCGCAAGTCCGCGCGCCAGCCTTCATCCGCAGCAGCCCAGTCTCCATCTCACTCTCACATCGTCACCGGTCTCCGATTCTGAATCCGATATTGACAGGTGATCTGTCCTCTCTTCTGGCTGCGAGAAACTACAGCTCCTCCGCCTTCCATTGAATCTCCCCGCGATCGAACGCTCCCGTCATGTTTCCTCCTCGGCTGAACACTACAACGGACAGATTTCTGTAGCTGCAGAGGTCGTCTTGCCAGCGATACGGGATCCCCGAGGAAACGCGCCCACCTTCTTAAGCGGGATTAGGTATCGCGAGGCAGCCTGCAACAAGGTCTACAAGTTTACAACACCATGGCCGACGGAGAAGACGCCCCAGCTAGCCTAAGCAAAATGGACATCGACGATCCCTCCTCCGGCCTTGACACAGATGCTACTCCAGGCGCCAGCGCGACAAACCCCTACGAGACCGATCCGGACAAGATACCCAAGCATGATCCCTACCTCCTCGCCCGAGGCCCTCACTACGGCCGCTACTTCCCCCGCGCCGACGACTTCACCCCTCGCTACAACTACTGGTACCAATCCGAGCCGGAGTCGATATCCTACTGGAGGGAGGTTGTGGGGAAATACTGCACGCCGGAGAATTCTCTGGGGGGGTATGGCAGCGGCACCACCGCCGACAGGGAGGCCTTCGCCGCAGGGAGCGTGATCATCCGGGTCGACCAGGAGAGCGCGGATGGGCCGGCTGCGGAGAAGTACTCCCTGCTAAACGCCAACGAGCTGTGCGCGGCACGGAAAGCGGAGGAAGTCCTTAGGGATGTGGACGTCTCGGTGCCTATAATCTACTTCTGCGGGACCATCGAAGGGAAGAATGTTACGGTGGAGTCGCGGATACCCGGGGTTTCCCTGGAGGTTGCGTGGAGGTACCTTTCGGCGGAGCAGAGGGCAAGCTTCAAGCAGCAGTGTCGCCAGATCCTACAACGTCTGGGAACGGCTGGTTCGTCGGCTGATGGTCCCTCGTACGTCTGTCGCGGACTCAACTCGCAATTACAACCGGACGTCCAGCGGCTCGAGCGGGATATTCTCTTCAGTGAGAAAGGAGAGGATGAGGATCTATGTCTGGTACATAACGACATGGTGCGATCCAACATCATCATCAATAATAATCGGATTGTAGGGATTCTTGGTTGGCGGCGGAGTGGCTACTTCGGCCATAAAAGGGCCGCGGCTGTGCATCGCCAGCTCAGAACGCCTGAACGTACCTACATCACCGGCGAGGGAGAGGATCCTGGCGTGGAGCACGCGTGGGCTGATCTTTATGACTCACAAGAATTTGAAGCGACAAAGGAAAGCGCAATGACGAATGGCCACGACACCACGGGACCGAAGGTGAAGACTGAGCCATCAGTCACCAGTCTAGATAAGGTTCCCGCGAGCGTTACTGCAGAGGGAGCCAGACCGCCGTATATAAGTGATCTAGACGGAACTGACTTGCCCGATGATCATCCAACGCCTAAAAAGATCAACGATCTTAAGCGTGGTTCGGTCTCCAGGGCGTCGTCCTCGGAACGGTCATCCCCTGCTGCTCCTACAAAACCTGGCGCAACGACCAAAAGGTCTGCTGCCGCCACTAAGAAAGGAACAGCGACCAAGAAACCAGCAGCTAAAAGACGCAAACTGAATGCTCAAGACGGCGATACTGAGGGCCGTCGCTCCAACACCCCCTCTTCGTCGCGGGCGAGCAAGACTCCTGCGTCGAGGAAGCAGGGGTCTGTATCCGTAGCGGGCTCCCCTCCGCCGGACGACAAAAAGAACGCAAATGATGCTGGCGCAGACGAAGCAGAGGACGAGGATTACGAGGGAGAGGAGGTGTTCTGTATCTGCCGCAAACCTGACAATCACACGTGGATGATTGGGTGCGATGGCGGATGCGAGGACTGGTTCCACGGGAAGTGCGTCAATATCGACCCGAGGGACGCAGACTTGATTGACAAGTACATATGTGAGTATTCCCATTTTCTCGCGACTCTCGCTTTTTCTGGGCTGAAACTAATCTTCATTCAGGTCCAAACTGCCAGAAAGAAGGCAAGGGCAGTACTACCTGGAAGCCGATGTGTCGGCTAAAGGGCTGCCGACGACCAGCTCGTATCTCGAAGAAATTTCAGAGCAAATACTGCTCTGACGAACATGGCCGAGAATTCATGCGCCAGAAGACAGCGCACCTGAATTTGGTCTCGAACTCCACGGCTGGAAAGACAGGCACTGGCGGCCGGGCTCGTGGGGCAGCAAAGGGTCGTCGTCAAGACAGCCACAGCGTCGAGGGAGATGCCGAGGAATCTCACAACGACGATGGAGGGGCCTCTAACGACGACGAAGAGGACGACGAGAACGACTTCCAAGCCCAGGCCAGAAGAGACCGCGAAGAGCTCGGAAGCAGAGGCGGCGTTCTCACTGCTGGCGAGCTGAAGGCGGCCGTCGACGGTGTCTCGTCAGCAGAGGAATTCCGTAGACTAGGGGAGTACATCGTGTCTCCTCCACCGGAGGAAACCGGCAGCGGTAAGAAACTTGGTTTGGACTACGACGTCAAGGATCTCACGTACTCTCCGGACGAGGCGACGAAGATCCAGAAACTGCGGGAGCAGCGGGACGAGCTCCTGCACCGCAGGGAGATGCTCCATGCTCGCAACACGTTCCTGTCCCTGGTACGACAACGGGCGAAGAACGTGCTGGAGCGACTGAAGCAGGTCGATCCGAAGGGCGGCTGGAAGGACATCTGCGGGTTCGACTCGCGGCTCTCGTGGTGTGACGAGGAGTTCGACGAGTGGCGACTCTCGGAGGCCGGCGCGAAGATCCTCAAGGACGGTAATCCCGACGCCCTCGCGGAGATCCATCCGCAGGAGGGGAGCACCGATGCAGACGGTGACACTGTCATGATGGATGGTGCGAATAATAATAATAACAATAATAATAATGAAGACAACAACATCGAGGCCATCGCCCGCGGTGTCTGCGTGAAGAAGCGCTGCGAGCGGCACAAGCAGTGGCTCAAGGTGCAGCAGCAGGACATCCTGTTCGAGCAGAGCCTGGTCTCTCAGGGTCTCGCAAAATGCGAGCGCGAGGCGAAAGCGGTCGTCGAGAGAGCCGTTCTCAGGATGTGGGCTGAGCAGGACGCCGCCGCGTAAGGATCAGTGATGGTTTTGTTTCTATAGATCACTTTCTTCGTCATGCTCTTTTATTTAGCATGTTTTGTTTCTTTCTTCTTATACCTCGATCTTCGATCGACTTTGTGATCTTATGGCTCTTTTTTTTTGCACAATTTAATTGGTGGAGGAAAAATTCTGGTCGGTAATTGGAGAGAAATTTTTTTAAAAAGATATCCTCTGTCCCGGGAAGCACAATATGAAAAAAAAAGGGGGGGGGGGGGGAATTGGGATCGGAGTTGATTCATACATGTATCGATATTATTTATTATCATTCGTCCATTGTATGATTTGCAGTATTATCCATCGTCTTCGGAGGGCGGGCACGAGCGAATGAGATATTCATTCGGAGGGTTTTCTTTCTTTTCTTCATGTATTTTTTCTATCTATCTAGAGTCTACATGGTTGGTTAGGTTAGAATTGGTGATATAGATCGTTGATTGATTTTCTTGTATGTAGATCCCTATTATTATTGTTATTTATTATTGCATTGAATCAAAATTAACCAGCGCCGCGATCCGGACTTGATCACCACGAATGTAGATGGCTTCCTAACTGAAACTGAAACTCAAACTGATTGGGATACTGCGAACATGTATGCTTTTCTTTCTTTCTGAGTGCGTTGGGGAGAGAGATATGTCAAATGTCATAAATATTTCTTGATGCTACGGAGTGCCTGGGTCCTTGATCTTGATAGCATTTATTGCCTGATTTATTTGTCTAGTCTAAGTCATGTATTAATTATTAATGATATCAATATAATATTAACAGGGCCTTAGATGGCTCGGGAAGCTTTTTTGGTCGAGTCTCATTTCATTATTATTGGCGATGTACGTATGTACTGTACAGTACGTGTGCATGTACATGTACATGTACCTGAGCTTGCCTCATTATTATAATATCTCACTACTTCGCTGCAGTGAGTAGTGGTTAGGTTACATCCGCAACCTCACGAAGTTAATCAACAGCAAGCAAGCATCGCGATACGTATGTATGTATGTAGTACCTGTCCTTCTTCCCTTCCCTTGTTCAGGGTTTAAACATTTTTGATGAGACCGTGGTAATAATAATAATAATAATAATAATAATATTATTATTATTATTTGAGATAATAGATAGGATTTTTTAGATATCCAATATATATACAGATATCTGTCCAATCTTTTACTTCTCTCTCTCTCTCTCTCTCTTGCTGGACAGGATCTGATCATCCGTCCCCATTCCCATCCCAGACGCACCACCTCCCCACGCTAGCGCCCACGCGGTCCTTGATCACCTCCACGATCCGCCTGCCCCTGACCGTGGAGAGCAGCAGATGCACGTCGAGGCCCTGGTCCAGCGACCTCGAGAGCAGGGTTGGAAGTAGTGGAGACGTCATTCCGGGGCGGAAGAAGACGGAGTGTATGCCTTCTCCATTTTTGTCCTGGATCTGACCCTGACTTTGCGCCTGGGGCTGTGGCTGACCATGAGCGACGAACCCCCCTCCACCCAGCCCACTCGTGTTCACGAGAATGACAGAAAGGAACGACGCGTACGTCCGCGCCAGGTGCGTCAGGGTCCGCAGCGCGGGGACCAGGACCGCACTGCCCCGGAGCGGGTTCGAGGTGCGGATGACGCCCTCGGCGAGTGCGTCCAGGCCCTCGATGATGAGGAGGACGGGCTGATGATGGCCACCACCACCACCACCATCGGTCGTCTCGGTATCTGTATCTGGGTCGACTCCTTCTTCTTTTTCTTCTTCATCCTTCTGTTGCTGCTGCTGCTGCTGCTGCTGCTGCTGTCGGCGCCGCGCCTGCTGCATTTTGTGCAGCCTATCCGACACGTCGCTGATGGCCTGCACGGCGCCGGGGAAGTCGAATACCGGAAGTAGCTGGACGCCGTCGAGGAGCTCGATCGCCTCGTCGCGGGATATAATACTCGGTTCATCCTGATGATGATGATGGTAGTGGTGGTGGTGGTGGTGGTGTTGGCCGCGAGAGAGCAGTGAGGCAAGGAGCGTCTCCGGGGCGAAGGTGCTCGAGTTCGAAGGGTGGATTATGAATGCATTCGGTTCTGTTTCCGTCGTTGTCTGGGGGTCCTTTCTGGTTCTGGGGCTTTCTGCTTCTTTGCGAAGGAGGAGCGTCGAGAGGAGGCGACGGGGGAGCTGGAAGGAAGGTGCTTTGTTAGCTATCAAAAATTGATTGATATTATTTATATGATGAGGTCGAAACAGCCCGGCGCGAGCTTGTAAGATATAGAGAGTCCTAAAATTGAGCATGTTCGCGGAATAAGGGTGAGATGTCGGGCAGAAATATGTATGAAACATATCACAGTCTTCAGAAATCCAATGAAAGGAAGGAAAGGGGCCCAAGAAGGAGTCAAGGAATGCAAGCACTCAATTCAACTTGAGATCTACCAGAACAGAAAAGAAATTTAAAAATGCCAAAAACTCAATCAACCCCCTTTACGGACTCATTCAAAAAAAAATAAGACCAAGAAGAAACCTCAAAATTTTTCGTCCCAAACAGAACCAGACACACCATTGAAAAAAAAAGATAGATAAAAAAAGTCAACTTAGGTACTCACCTCACCCACCCACTCCCCCCTCCCCCCAACCTCGAAACCATCACCACCCCTTTCCTTTTCCTTCAGCACCGAGACCCCGATAACAATCCCGCACCGGAAGACGCTCTCCTTCTTCTTTTCTCTTTGAGTTCTAGTCCCAGTTCCAGTCCCAGCTCGACTCTGGCTCCGGCTCTGGATCGGGATAACAACACCCTCCTCAATATCTGCCCTCAGGTTCCACGCGTTTTTGACAGCATCGTGGTGTTGGTGCTGTTGCTGTTGCTGTTGTTCTTGTTGCTGGTGCGGGAATGGGGATGTGGCTGCTTCTCCTGCTCCCGTCGCAGCTGCAGATCTTGATGAAGAGGGTCGTGAAGAAGGTTGTGACTGTGGTAGTTGTGGTTGTGATGGTGATAATGGTGGTGGGAGGAGTGAAGACGCAAGGACCGGAAGGGCGGGTTGGGCGGAGTAGATGTTTGTGGAACTACTGGACATGGATGACTATGACTGGGGAGAGAGACAATGAATCAAGGAAGAAAGATGAATTATGAGATGATGTACAGTAGGTATGGGTATGAACGACCACAGCTCTCGACCTCAACTCAGTCAGTAGTCAGTCCCAGAGTTCTTCTGGGACTCTCGGGTAGATAGGTACTGTACAGTACTGTACTGTACCCTCCAGGATCATCAATCAGTCAGTCAGGTATCGATTTCTATCAGTGAAGAAGACCAGACAGGAACCTCCTCGATTGAAAAAAAAATAAAAAATAAAAATAAAAATAATTTAGGCACTTATCCTCATATAAATATGGGACTTGTCTTCATTTGTCTCCATTCTACATGATAATTCATAACCCACGAGATTCTTTCCGGTCGGGGAAATAATGATAATAATAATGCCAAGTAAGCAGAGTGCCCACTGTGAGACTTCCCGTTCCGCTCTTCCGCCGAAACCAAACACCTTGGAATCGCAACCAGCCTTGCCCTCCGGATAATAATAAAAGTGCCGGGAAGCATACGTATGCCTCTGCGTTGTTGACAACCAGTTTCAAATATGTACACTTTTGAATTAATCTTAATCTGGCAGTTGCTACAAGTCATTGGGCCTCAGGCGTCTACGCAAAATAGATTAAAATACGCGAAAATCATGTTCCAACCTTCCATTGTTTCTGCTTACCCCTAACTACATTAACGAAACTGCTTAAAGCGCCTGAAAGCACACAAGCCGCTTCTCATTAAAAAAAAGCCAAAGGCGAACCACAAAGGCGGGAGAGCAATGGAACAAGTTTCACGGAACACGGACCGGAAAATAAAACATGGGTAGAAATAATAGCAGAGAGTATCTTGTGAGCGAGCCTAGGTTATTAGGGGAGAGGTAAAAGAAACAGAAAACAGGGGGTTAAGAAGAACATGTCCAGTCGGTTAGAAGAGCATAGCACCGGTTGTCCTGAACATAGTCAAGAGAGAAGAACGCCCATAGCTTGTGGATGCTCGCGTCAAGCGAGCATCGTCTCGATTTGGTCCCATGCGAGTGTGTTTCGAGACCCTGCCAGGGATGGGTAAGAAAAAAGGTGACACCGCTCAATGACGCGTATGAAAGACGCAAGGACATCTGGTAGCGCTTTATGAAGACACTCTTCTGAGAAAGGAGACGAGGTTCAAGAGGCCGGAAGAGCCTTGGGCCTGCGCAGTTCGGCTACTTCCGTAGATCGAGAGAGAAAACACTATCCTCAACCTCCATCGTCAACAACATGGAGTACCACAGCGAAAGAACAGGTCCAGCAGAACCATGAGCCACTGACACGCTCACTCGGTCGTAGGTCGTCTCTCGGGTCTCGGCTTCCTCAGACTCTTCATCCGATGCATGAGGCCACCGCCGCCACTCTTCGTCTCCTCGCCTCCACCAGAGCCGTTGTACCGCTCGTTCGAAAGGTTCCTCTCAAGTGCGGGCTCGCGTTTCGGGCTACTTGCAGATCGGGCTCTTCCTGACCTCGACTCCTCAGCGAGTTGGATCTTGGCCCCTTTCTTCTCCCACGCGTCATCGTAGTCCTGGAAGAAGGGGTTCTTGTCGTTGACTTTCTGCGAACCGGAACTCGAGGGAGAGATGTACATTGGCTCCTCTGACATCATTCCCCGACTCCCTGCGCTCCTGTTGATGCCTCTAATTTTCTGCGCAAGACTCTTCTTCCGCTGTAGCCCTCCGTTCTGCATCTGCGCCTCGATTTCGCTCTGGCGTCGCTCGAGTTCTGCGCGGCTGGCGGGGGCACCCTCTAAGAATGTACTGGTCCCTAGGCCCATACTCTCCGTCCCGTGGACCGGTTCCACCCGTGCTGTGGGATCGAAGGCCGTAGCGTGACTAGACTTGCGATAATCGCCAGTCCCATAGTCGTTGTAGCTTTCCGATCCAACACCGTGGAACAGGTCCAAGTCGATGTTATCGTTGTTTGGTCCGATGCCACCCAGAGACATGTTCTTCGAGTCCTTCGGGAAAGCCTGCATCGGCGCGGTTTTGGAACCTTTGCGATTGCGGTGAGGGTTGCAAGCATCAAACGGGCCGTCGTGATGGAACACTAGTTAAACCAAATGTTAGCGACGGGTTCAACTTGTGACGACAGTTGAACACTTACGGCCAGTACCATATATGCTGGTGACATCCAATTTGTCGATAACGTCAAGCTTGGTACTACTTCGCGGCGGACGAGGCTTCCCATCCTTCTGCCGGGCCTCACGCTCCCTCCGCCGCCTTTCCCTCCGTCGCCTTTCTTCTTCAGGGTCGAGGGGTTTTGGTCGGTCCATGATCGACGATTCTGAGTTCCGGCGAGGTCGTCTTACATCGCGGGATCTCGAACGGCTTGAAGAGTCTGGTGGGTCCGCAAAGATGTCAAAGGGATCCGATTCCCGACGCTCCCGCGAGGGTCGCTGGGCTGGCGGTGGCCCTCTGCTGCCGCTTGAAGACGTCTTGGGTGGCTTATTCTCCGGTCGCGGCGGAGGGGGCCTGCGACCGCTCTGCTGAGCTGGAGGATCATCGAGTGAAAGGTTTGCCTAGGTAATGAGGTTAGTTAGAACTGTAGGTCCTGTCAGAATGGGCCAGGGCGTTGGACATACAAAGAGCTCCGCGGCGTTGCCCGTGAGGGCTGAGTTCCCGGGCGATGACGACATGGAACCGCTGCGAGCTGACTGAGGAGGAGAAAGAAACTCGCTATCGTCCAAGAACGGGTTCGTGGACACTGGCCTTGGACGACTGTTGGGACCTGGGGAGACGGGAGGGCCTGGAGAGACGGGACTGGACGGAGACACGGCGCGGTTTCTAAAGGGATTGTTGGAACCCAGGTTGACGGTCAGTCGAGGAGAGGGTTGGCGCTCTGTCGGTGCGGTCAGATGCTGTTAGTTATCTTGTGTCTGTCTGCAGGCTTCAGGGTCTTCGAAATCAGGGCTCAGAGGCGGGCCAGGATGGGATCCGCGCCGCACTTGAAACAGGTCGGAGGTGCGACATGAGATGTGAGGGAGGTCTGGTGCCCAAGTGGAATTGGAAGGACAGTCGATGGGGG
>Ga0207767_1000659_pt1 | contig 15709 bp, 9 predicted proteins | sample HigsolmetaGSP17D_FD_184845 | JGI IMG/M metagenome (GOLD analysis project Ga0207767, IMG submission 184845) | High solid enriched microbial communities from the Joint BioEnergy Institute, USA - SP1-7-D (SPAdes) | ecosystem: Engineered > Bioreactor > SSF (Solid state fermentation) > Aerobic >... | reverse complement strand
GGGGGGGAGGGGGGGGGAAGATGAAAGGGAAACTCCAGCAATTTATGACTCGGGATCAGCAGCAACCGTCAAATCGGTAAAGAGCGCAGACGGACTCGACAAGCACAAAACAAAAGGAAAGGATGGAGATTCAGCGACGCCATGTATGTAGGGTCAGGGACGACGGGGCAGCCTTTTTGTCTTGCAGCTTGGGGCGTGCAAGCAGCTCCGGGCGTCGAGACTCGTGACGAGGATGGTGGGGAGGACGAGACGACGGAGACGTCAATCCCTTGCTATCTTCTGCACCGCGATCTCTCCGGTTAGCAGAGAAGGCTGCGAGGAACGGGTTTAGGGCGGCGCCGGGGCGGTGGTTAAGCTGGGAGCTGGAATGGCGTTAGAACATCTGGAGGCGTCTGGAGGCTCGGCGAGGGGCGTGCGGAGAATGCGAGTCGATAGTGCCTACCTAAGTACGAGACCGCGGTGGGCGCACTAGCCGCCGGAACGAGTGCCTGTGGAGAGTCAGGTGGTGGCGAGACGGCCGGCCAGTGGAGCAGAGCGAGCGGCCAGGAAGAATGGGTTCAAGAATAGGAGAGAGGGATGCTTCACGCTGCGACGAGTGGGAGGCGGCGAGACGAGCACACGCCGGAAGTGGAGGGAGAGCCGGGCGGATTCGCGGGCGGGCGTGCGTGCCTGGAGGGCTCTGATTTGCCTGCGGCTGTGCCTGGGGCAGCCCAGCACCAGGGGCGGAGCGTGGCGAGGGCTGGGCGTTGCGGTGCGCGCCACGGGTCGGCAGGATGATCCTGGGTTCGACGTGGTACAGCGGTTTCAGCTAGCAGGGACATCAGCCGGCCGGCGCTCTGCTCTATTAAATACCTGCTGTACGGGGTAGCCAGCTTCTTCACGGCACAGGGTCCCTGCCGGACCGGCCGGCTCGCGGTGGAAACGGCTCTCTCCCGCAGAGATACGCAGCATGAGCGACAGCCCATCCCAGTCGATCTATCAAACGCCCTAGAATGCGCATGCAAGCGCCGCTGCGTCTGGCCCAGCGGTCACCGCCTTTCTTTCCGCGCTGCTCCCCTGTACGGTAGCAATCGCGACAATCGTCCACCTGGAAGGCTGCCAGAGTTAGATACGTCATCGATGATTTATCCCGGATTCCCAAGCAACAACTGCTTGTGTGGTTATGTCCTGTAAGAATGCTCATGAGGAGAGAGCTTCGCAGGCATGCTCCTTCTGCTACAGTTGATGGTATTAGACAGTACTCCTCCATCCAGTCCAGGCAGACAGGACCAACCTCTCCGTCTCGGCCGGATTTGATGAAATTGGTGGTTATTCAAAGGCACGACAGGAATGGACTGCATCAGCCCCATTTCCCCTCCTCCTTCCCGGCTTCCCCCTGCTCCAGGCGCGGGCCGCCCCGTTTTTTCGTGCTCTTCGATATCAGGGAAGATCTGGTTCTGTCGAGACACAAGACAAGACGAGGCCAGCCTATTCGTCCGATGCTCAGGACCGAAAAGGCCGAGTCATCGCCAGATCGCCTTTCCAGATGCACAAAAAAAGAACCCGCCATCCATTAATAGATCAACCATTCCCCGCGTCTATCAGCAGCACGATTCCACACCAAGTCGCCGTTGCCAATGTATGATTTGTTGGGCATCACATGCAGCTACACAAAACGGCGGCACGAATAGATTGCCCGTGCCAGCTCTCGTCCCGTTCGTCGAGTCGTCGACGACGCATGGAGAGCGCGCAACAGCGGGCACCCATTCTTTGGGTATGGATTTTCCCATTCTTGCAGGACGGTTTTGCTACATGGCCCCAACCGCGATGCTGGCCAGGACGTATTTTCGCAAAAGTCCTCCGGGGCCAGGCCAGTCGATTGGACGGGGCAGAGGGATAAAGGATAAAGGACAGGGTCAGCTGTGTCTGGACGGCTTCACCAGGTTTGTCATACTCTGTGGTCATCGATGCCCATGTCGTGGCGCCGGCACGGCCTATCTGGATCACGAGCAAGAGATAGACCTGCCAGCTGGCCCGCTGTGTCCCGTGGCGTTGCGGTGTACTGAGTCACATTATTCCTCTTAGCCTCGAGCATGGATAATAGGGGACTGCGCAGGTGACCTCTGTAGGAGCAAAAAAGGTCGGGACTAGCTCCCACGTCTATCTTAGACTGGGAGCAAAAAACAAGCGAGCGCTTACACCGTACAAGCGCAAGAGTCCAGACGGGCCTTTTTGATCCATCCTGCTCTTCCCCTTCCGCACGAGTCTCTACTCACCACTCCGGTCGGCCAGTCCGCATCTGAGACAGCAGCAGTGAGTTGAGAGTGAGAATACGATAACATTACCCACCTGATATGCCGTCCCCTTTGCTGCCGTGTTCGGAGTTCCAGGGCACTGACGTAAGGCACCAATCACATGTAAGCATAATTGACCAATCACAAACGCTGCTGGCTCCCCGTCTCTTCCAGCGGTTGGTCGTCGAGTTACTGCAGATGACAGGTTGAGACGCAGATCAGGGAGCATGGCCCGCAATCGCCTGATTCTCCTCTCATCATTCACTGTGACGTGCGGGATTGTGTGCAAGGTAATCAGGGATGAAATCCGTCTGGCTAATCGGCGAAAAAAACGTATGTACTGTTCAAGGCTACCACGTTTACCGTGTGGGGTGTGGTCTGTGACGAACGCCGCCGCCCGACAGTCAAACTCAGGAATGAGAATCGTTGAAAGAGAAAAAGAAAACGATGGCTGTCAAAGGGTTCTCCTCCAGCGCTTTCTACCTCGGAATATTTCTTAATCTTTTTGAAGCTCCTTTATACATTATTACCATGGTCTGTCAGATTTCTGATTTAACCCGCATGCCTCATGGTGTCTGTGGGAATCTAGGAACCGCCTTTATCTAACACAGCAATTTAGATAACAACGACAATAAGCAAATTCTAAAACCACATGACCTGAACAATTAGTGCCCGTACGCCATCTCAACTTTCAAATCAATAATAGATGCATGGACCAGGAAAGTCGAAACGATGGAGATAATTAGATGAAACCATCCCCGTCGCCGGCTTTGGAGACAGCACCAGCCCTAGCTGCAAGCGCCCGACGGATGGGTACTTATCAAGTACGGAGTAGATTGATGGCCTTTCCAAGTTCCTCCGACGGTTGACGATCACCCCCAAAGCTCGAATGAGGTGCGCAAAGGGATAAAATCCGAGAGAAAGTCGATCGTCTGAACAATCTTCTTTCCTTTACCCTTGCTCCACCAATGGCTTCAGCGCCTCGACTCCCGCTTGGAGGACGGCAGGATTCGACGTCCGCTTCAGGCAGCCCTTCAGTGTGTCAATACCTCCGCATCGCTTCACCGCATCCCTTCCGCGGGCACCGATATCGCCTGATGCTGCGCAGGTCAGGTTCCGCACGCACACGACCCCGCGATGCACCAGGTCCTCGTTGTCCTCCTGGCAGAGACTCAGCAAAAGGTTGACGCCACGCGGGCGCTCCAGCACCGCTGCAACGGCCGCATCGTGTTCAGTCAGCATGGCCAGGGCGCCCCCTGCGGCTCTCCGCGTCGCCACATCATCGGCGTCGGTAAGGGCAAGAAGCACATGAAGGCGTTGAGCAGCTCGTTTGGAACCGTCGGTGAATTTGGCAATTCCAGACTCGCAGGCCATCAGATTGCAGACAAGCTCGCACGCAGCCCGTTGGATAAAGGTGTTGTTGGACAGGAGCAGTTCCTCCAATGTGGACCACGCCTGCCGCACGATGGCCTCGGGCGCGCTCGCGTCGGGGGAAGAGGCGAGATTGGTGAGGGCGAGAAGGCTCTCGAATACAGGCAGAAGGTCTCGCGGCCGATCGTCTGAGAAGCCACCGGCTTCGGGGGGAGAAAGAATCATCACCAGCGGTTTGATGGCCGAAGTGATCTGAGGAAAGCCAGATGATGGGAAAACGTGGGAGGGATTAACAGAGATAAGAATACGCGCGAGGGCGTGGGATGCGTTGTGAGTCGTTTCATTGAGCTCGGGACCGGAGTTTCCATTCTTTGGGGTCACAATGGACAGCAGAAGCTTCACAGCCCCTTGTTGCGCAAGCTTCCCCCGGGTCTTGGTATTCCTAGAGAGGGAGAGGAGTATTTTAGCTGTCAGGTCCTGGATAGAAGCCAAGTCGCTCTTGCCGCATTCAACTAGGAGAGGCATGACTCCGGCGTCGATGACGGCATTGCAACGCGTAGTAACATGTTGGTCGTCGTCTAGGGGATCTGGTTCAGCTGCAGATTTGGCCTTTGAGGAAGCGCTTGCATAGGCCTTGAGTTGCGACATCTTCTTTTGCTCCTCAGAGAGGTTTGGAAGATACTTGGTAAGATTATGTATGATCATCAGGCCCCCGTAAAGGACGGACGAGTCCGCGGTATTCGCCTTGAGCGTCTTGAACAGGTCCCGCAGGAAGGAGGAGTCCTTAGCAAGTTGCTCCTTCACCTCCGGTTTCACGGAGGAGTATGCCAAGCCTTCAATCGGGTTCTGAAGATTGTCGACCTTTGGTTTAGACATCAGTCCCTTAAACCGATCAACAAGTTCGTGGACACTGCTACTCTCCTCCTGAATCTTACCGTTCGATTCGGAGGTAGCATCCTTTTCAGATGTCTTAATCTTGGCCAGAATCACTGCGGCTAGCTCTGAACTTTTAGAGGTGCCGTTGGACAAGGTGTGAGACAGCCATTCGGAGCAATTCTTCGATATGGCGTCACGGCATGCTAGATCAATACATGCAGCATTCAACAACTCTAGCACTGCTAGTTCGACCTTCCTACTCCTTATTCCCTTGTCCATGATAAGCTCGATCGATTGCAGAAACCCTTCTGTTAGGAATAGCGTCGCCATGGCGTTGGGGACAACGGGAAAGACAGCCGCCGCAGCGGAGAAAGCAATAATCAGGTCTTCATTGCGACCTCTTTCCACTTTCGAAGTGATGAGCTTGGAAAAGCGTTTCTCGCCAACTTCCTTAGATGCTTCGAGGTATTTAGCAGTGGCCAGAGTAGCCTGACTTCGCAATTCAAGCGGCAGTCTGTTGTCGAGGGAGGAAAGTATCACGTCGAATCCCTCGTCGTCCACTAAATGCTGTAGCCTTTCTGCATCCACGGACAGGAGTCGTGCAATCCCCTTGAGGGAGCGGCCATCGAGATCGTGACCCGATTCCATAAGTTTGGCGATGAAAAGCTGGAACAGCTCGCTTTCGCAGTGCGATCGGACGTCCTCCGTCGGCCAGAGGGTGGGATCCAGCACGACCGTGTCCAGGCACATCGCTGCGCCATCACCCCTATCATAGATCTCATCAAAGAAGGTTGTGACCGAGACCTGCAATTGGCTTGCAAAATACCGCCGTACACTGACATTTTGGCGGACAAGGCCGGAGATGATCTCGTCTTGTGTGGAAGACAAATCCCCAGGCTTCTGTGCTAAGATGAGCTTCAGGCTTTCCAGGGCCTTGTCCTCGGGCGGGTTAAGTCCATCAGTGGAGAGATAGCGCGAGGCTTCCTTGCCGGCATTCTCGTCCTTTTGGCTGGTATAGCGTCGACAGAGGTCTACAAGATGATGGCTGTTCTCCTCATCTTCCCTGATCTTGAGGAAAGCGGCCTTGACCTCTGGGTTCTCTGGGGCAAGAGAGATGGCTTCCCGGAGGTTTCGTGATGCCGCCTGTAAGCATAGACGCGCAGAGATTAGCAATAGCCAGAAGGAGCTGAAAAGCAGCAACGGCTTTGTACTTACCTCCCGATGACCAGCATCTACCAACTCGACGGCTTCCCGAGCCAGGTGGACGGCGCGCTCTTCGTCCCTTTTCTGGACCATTTCCAACTCGACGTGAAGGGCGGATGCTTGAAGAGTTGGCCAAGACACGTCGAGATGAGTAGAGGGAGAGGCAAAAGTCTTTTATGGTTGAGGCGGAGGGCGGACACAAGTGGGAGGGGCCCTGGGTCAACCACCACGACAGCCTAACCGACGGCCCGCGTGGAGAGGCAGAAACACGGCCAGTATGTAGTCATGGGGACACAGGCTAGGCTGATAATGATGCGATGCTGAGCAAACCGGAGGTGGGCGCGTTCGTGGTGTTTTCTTTTTCTCTGCCTTTCTAGCCCACCTTTTCCTTGCTTGTGGCTGCGGAGACTAAATCCCTTGCCCCTCCTCCGGCCGATAGCGCATGGAGCCTGCAGAGATGCCGCGACGCCAGTACTGCTGTAGTCCCAACCTCCTGGGATGATGGAAGACGGCCGCGCAGGGCCACAAAAGGAGCTATGCTTGGCAGTGGACCAGAAACAGATGATGGACTGATAGATCTGACAACTACTGATAAGTCACAGCGCACCACCCCTGGAGCGGTCTACTGCCAAGATATGCACGGAGTACATAACTCGGTCTTCCTACATACGCGGCGAACAGTAGTAGCTCGGAACTATGCTCCAACCACGAGGGCCATCGGCGTCACGTTTCCGCATACAAGGGGAACACAGCAGCTGCTGAGTCTATATGGTAAAAAGCCCCTTTGAGAAGTAGGCCCTTGGACGGCCCCGAGCTCAGGCACCTGCGCCAGCGCCTCATCATGTATCGCTGTACGGAAGACGGAGGTCCCCGGAGGGAAGCAATCCGGCGCTGACGCCGACGTGAAGTCTTGAACTCCTCATGCTCTTAATAAGAAGTAGTCTTATCTGAACCCCGGCGAAAAAGCCGCGAAATGAGTAAGCGGGTGCAGTAGTACGTCACAGGTGTCATCCGTCCCATGGGCAGGGTTGGCCATTTTCAGGGCTCAGGGCAAGGGTAGGGTTCACAGGTCCAGTGACCTTCCAGCTGTTCGTATTTCACGTGCTTTGGCGTAGTCGCGCGCCTGTGAGGGCGACAGACACCTTGATCAGCTCTATTTCGGGAGCTCCAGATTAGCGCCTTTCTTTGTCTAGCGCAGAGCTTCATATCTCGAGTCTGATCTCGACGCCTCCAGGGCTTCAGGTGTCCAGCACCAGAAGGAGGTCATACAGGGCCAGAGACAGAGGAGGGGGTCGAAAGACGTGAGCTCCGATCAAGGCACTACTAAGTGGTGCCGGCTCTCTGTTCGAACCTCTATATCCTCCACGATGCTATCGCGCCCTCTCTGATCTTCCCCGCGCCACGATGAACGCCGTGGACGCTTCTGAGCACTATGAAGTCGGTACCAATGGTTAGTCCACTCCAGTTCTTGCTCCATAGCCCTGAACTTTGACTGATGTATCCGTCTTTTCAGAACCTTCCCCGTCCCTGCTGACCATCATCCTCGATACCAATCCCCATGCCTGGGCCTTACTCGAGGACACCCTCCCGCTCTCCAAGGCCGTCGCCAACGTTCTCGTCTTCATCAATGCGCATCTCGCTTGCAACTACACCAACGAGGTCGCGGTCGTCGCCGCCCACAGCCAGAAGGCGGCGTGGCTCTACCCGTCCCATGGCCAGCAGCATGAGACCAAGCGCTCCACTGATGCAGACGGAGATATTGAGATGAGTGGCCGTTCAGATGATGGCTCTGCCGCCCGCGCCGCTACCCAGGCAAGCAAGTACCGGCCCTTTCGCATAGTTGAAGAGCAGGTAACCCGTAATCTGCGGGAACTGCTCGATTCGACAAAGGCCGCCGATATCAGCTCGACGACTTCCACCATGATGGCTGGCGCTCTCACGCTCGCATTGAGCCACATTAACCGCCAAACAATCTCATGGGCAGATAAACACGGTGGCTCGAAGCTAGATGCCTCCACCGCCACTTCAGCGTCCTTGCTCCCGGGAGGTACCACCAGCACGGCATCCGCAACCGCCAATACTTCTACAGGCCTGCAGTCGCGAATCTTGATTATCTCTGTTAGTAGCTCGACTGGTTCAGCGCACCAGTACATTCCTATCATGAACAGCATTTTCGCCTGCCAGCGGCTTCACATCCCCATCGATGTTTGCAAGCTAAGCGGCGACGCTGTCTTCTTGCAACAGGCTTCAGATGCAACCAAGGGAGTCTACATGTCACTGGCAGAGCCACGCGGTCTGCTGCAATATTTGATGATGGCATTCCTACCAGACCAACGCTCGCGGCGACACCTGGTACTGCCGTCGCGAGTCGACGTCGACTTCCGCGCTGCATGCTTCTGCCATCGCCGCGTTGTGAATATCGGTTTTGTTTGCTCCATTTGCCTTAGTATCTTCTGCGAACCGCCCGAAAATGGTGACTGCCTGACCTGCGGCACGCACCTAGAGCTAGGTGACTACGGAGCTAAGCCCGCAGTTCTCGCACGCAAGAAAAAGAAGAAAAAGATCCGCACAAATGGAGCGTCTGGCACGGCTACGCCAACCCCGACGCCTACTCCGGGTCCTTGAGATCCGCTTGAACGCAGTTGCACACGATACACAGTTCATCAGAATGGACCGTTACCTTAGAAAGGGTTGAACCCCTATATCATCCCACTGATCCCATACACGGATAAGTGTCTGCATTCGCTTCGAACTCCCCCGGTGGGAGAAGAAGAAAACCAGCGAGAGATTGCTGTCGTATTTAGGGACCTAGGATCAAGAACATGCAAGAAGAAAGCCAAAAAGATCTACAAGTAGACATGAATGGACATTCAAGCAGCTGCGTTCCAATCCAATGACCACTAGACCGCATCTCAGCTCCGCTACCGATAGTTGTCGATTTCACCACTGGAAGAAGACAGGATACTACCAGAGACAGGATAGGAATCGAGAGAGCATGCAATGCCTATAACTCCATGCCTGCTGAACTCTCCAGGATGGCCAGCCGGTTCAACACAGGGGTGGAAGAACAAGGGTGAAAGAAAAAGCATGTCGTGAAGGCTCATCTGCTTGGGCTAGCGAATCAGGGGTAAAGGGGAAACAAAAGCCGCGTCGCTGTATATTAGTATTGCAGGACGCAAGAAGACTTATCGTTTTGACACGTCGTGAATATCTAGAGCCCTGTATCTGCCGACTCGAGGTCAGCTATATGAATGTCAGATACTGCGATCCCCTCTTCCGACTGAGAGCCCTGTGGGAGATTGTTCTTTTACCTCTTGTATCTCGTCGCACGACCGCCCTGAGCAATGCTGCCATGCCCATTGCTGCGGGACATGACGCAGACCGGCTTTTTGTCCTCGGAACTCATAGAAGCCAACGCCTGTATATTGTTTAGTTTTACCGACCGTTCTGGAGACGATTTAAGTAATACATACGAAGGAGTCAGTATTATGGCCGAAGTAGAGGAAAACCCCGTCTTTGGTCTTTTTGACCGCCATGATCCCAATAGCCCCTTGGCAGTGGCTGCTTTTGACACCAGGATGACCTGCGCATCACGGAAGCGGCATCAGTTCCAGATGCAAATCAGATGCCATACTTCAGGGGATTGAATTTACCCATGAAATCAACTTCGATCATTGCTCTCATAGCCTCATCCTCACTAACGTCTTCGAATACACCACCCTCGCCTTTTCGCTGACTATAGTAGATACGCGAAGCGCACGTACTAGCTGCCATAGTCGTAGCCATGTGTTCGCCGGTCCCAGAGGTAACCGCGGCGACACATGTCCTATCGGGGTCCTTTGGGTCCACAGGAATCACGGCTGTGCCAACGCCCACCAACGCTGCAGGGCCGACTCTGCCACGGTGTTTCATCCCGATACCACCAGAAGACGAACCAGCAGCGATATTTCCGTAGCAATCGACGGCAATCGCTCCAACGGTGTCAGTGATATCGTCGATATTGTCCTTGCGACCATCATTATCGGATGATCCGTGTAAAGAACGGGTTGAGCCTGTAGATGCCTCGGGATCATGCGTAGAAGGATTACCCGTCAGAAACTCCGGCGGCTGCTCTTCCCAAGGAAGTGTATCATCCATATATTCGCAATCTTCCTCTTCTCCCGAATCCCCCTGGCAGCTGTTTGTACCGGCGTATGGAGTAAGATTCTGGTCAGTCTGAATGCCGAGAGTACTGTTTGAACCGTCCGCAATTGAGGTTGGGTCATGGTTGCCAGCGGCGTTCGCACCGAAAGAACGGTTACCCGGCAGGTTGGGCTCTACGCTTGGGGAAGGAGAAATTAGCTGGGCGGCCGGATGGATTGTCATAGGGCGGCCCGTGGACGCCGCATAGAGCTCATTCTGACGTTCGACTTCCATACGTTGCTCGAGATCTTCGATTTCTTTCTGCTGAGCAGCTTGCAGGTCATGTCGCCAGCGAAGCCAGCGCTCCCTTGCAGGCGGAGAGATGAGGAAATCATGGGGGAGAATTGGAATTCCGTTGTTGTAAGCAAAGTCCGTGGCACCAGGTCCAACAAGGAGATTTGGGGGCACTCTATGCAAGGAGAGAGGCTTTGTTGAAGCTTCGAGGACAACTCGAGCCAGGGAGATCGGGTTCCTAATCTCTGCAACCATATAAAGGTCAGAGGAAGTCGGGGAGGGAGAAGAAGAAGGGCAGATAAAGTCATTATAGCTAGATAAGCGGAACAACAACGGAGATACTCACGAGAGACGGCACCAACTGCACCGCTCCGGCCATGATGATCGACGATTGTGGCGTCACACTCAACGGTGCCATCCACAGTCAGATTGCTGCCGAATCCAGCATTTGTGATTTCACGATCTTCCATGAGCTTGATGGCCATCTCAACTGCATCAAGAGCCGAACCCCCATTCTTGAGGATTACCATCGCAGTCTTGGCCGCACTAGAAACAGTCAGACAGTGGGAAACCAGAACCTGGGAACGAATCAATCGAAGCCGGAGGTTTCGAACGACGGGGAAAGTGCCAGGAGCTTCAAGAGTGACTTACTCATTGCAGGCCTGCAGATGAGTCTTTTCATTCAGATGACTATGGAATCCCGCTCCCGCGTGCACAAAGATGGCCGAGACATCTCCGCCTTCTCTGCGGCGGAAAGGCATGGTGTTTGGGATGGAGCACACGTATTCTGCCAGAAGCGCGTGAAGGCTCTAAGACTGAAAATAGTGCTGTACTCAAGACCACCAGACAGATTACGGTGGGAGGGTTGTCTGCAGGAGTCGCTGAGGATCGCCCTGCATGAGGAAGGAGGTTGAGTTCCGACGAGAAGACTTTCACAGTGCTTGAGAAGGATCAGACGGGAGGGCCGAGCAGCATTCACTGGGGTATTGCGGCTGAGTTCATAGCAGACCCGCGGTGCCCCTCTTAACCTCCAGGCTGGTCTGAGAGAGCTGGTAGTTCTGCAGCGGAATGGTCCTGTTGTGAAAGGATCCCAGCAGTGATCAATTGGGGGTAACAAGTGAACGAGCTGTGATAATGGTGGAATGGATCTGGTGGAGCAATTAAATAGAACACTGCTGCAGCGAATGATGGTCCTAGGTAAAGCTATGGTACGGTGAGGGAATTACAGGTATGCAACGAGAGAGAAGAGATATCCAGGGCCAGGCTGGATATGAGCTCTAGGAAGGCAGAATGAGATGATACAAATAGCAAGGCGATGTCTTGTTTCCGGCGGAGGAGACCCGAACAGCAGGACAATCAGTTAGTTTCATTTGCAGCTCCTTCCACTTGCTTCCCTCTCCATCAACCCCTCTGTCTGCGAGGAAAGCGCGGCCCCGTCCAGCAGAAGGCGTCCGCCCAGAAGGAGCGGCGTCCGCCATGGCGAGCCTGAGGACTTCCATTGTGGCTGCGATGCGTTTTTGTTGCTCGCCGTAGGGCTGAGCACATGACGTGGCTTGGCGCTCCCACCTCCCGCGACGCTGGACGCCGCCCAGAGGGACACGCAGCATCGACCGACGGCGCTGCTCAGCTTCTCCCCATCCCTGCGTCGACCCTCTTCTCCTTCTCGAGCGTGCCGGACGCCCCCTCCAAGTCAAACTTCTTTTGCACGACCTTTTCCTGGTTCTTCGGCCCCCGCCAGGTTTATCCCAGAGCGCTTGCCGCACCCCCTGCAGTCGGTGAACGGGGGAGCTGCGGGATATACTAGTTCAGCATGGCTTCCCAAACGCCAGCCGTTGTCATGGACAAGTACGTCGAAATTACAAGCTTCCTCGTCATCGAATATTACTGACTCTGCGATCCTTCTAGCGGAACTGGCTACTCAAAAATCGGTGGGTGTTAACCGGCCATGCACGGTTCCCGAGGTCGAGCTTCTAGGCTGACATGCGGAGCAGGATTCGCTGGCAACGACTCTCCTTCCTTTGTCTTCCCTACTGCAATTGCTACCAAAGGTGGTGCGGGCGGTGGAAGCTCTAGCTCTGGACGTCCGGCCGTTGCAAACAAGCCCTCATTCCTATCTGGAGGCGGCGCGTCAGGTTCCAATCTAGCCGCCAAGCGGGGGACGGAGGACCTGGACTTCTTCATCGGCGATGAGGCTCTTGCTGTTGCCAACAATCCCGGATACGGCGTCCACTATCCTATCCGTCATGGTCAGATTGAGAACTGGGACCATATGGAGCGGTTCTGGTCGAACTCCATCTTCAAGTACCTGCGAGTTGAGCCCGAGGACCACTACTTCCTGCTTACTGAACCGGTGCGGCGTCCATCACCACTACCCCTTCATAGTCTTTGTCCGTGTCTTTTAGACTGATCTTTGTCGACAGCCCCTGAATCCTCCGGAGAACAGAGAGATGACCGCGGAGATCATGTTCGAGTCCTTCAACTGCGCTGGCCTCTATATTGCCGTTCAGGCCGTGCTTGCGCTGGCCGCGTCGTGGACGTCATCCAAAGTGACCGATCGATCCCTTACCGGCACGGTTATCGACTCCGGTGATGGTGTCACTCATGTTATCCCTGTTGCGGAGGGCTACGTTATCGGATCTTCCATCAAGAGTATCCCCATTGCAGGAAGGGACATCACCTATTTCGTGCAGAGCTTGCTCCGAGACCGGGGAGAACCGGACAGTAGCCTGAAGACTGCAGAGAAGGTCAAGGAGGAGTACTGTTATGTCTGCCCCGATATTGTCAAGGAGTTCGCCCGTTACGACAGGGAGCCCGACCGCTTCCTGAAGCATACTGTTACCTCTCCCAACGGCAGGTCCGTGACCATCGACGTCGGATACGAGAGGTTCCTGGCTCCCGAGATTTTCTTCAACCCCGAAATCTATTCTTCGGACTTCCTGACGCCGCTGCCGGTCATCGTTGATGGCGTCATCCAATCCTCTCCCATTGACGTTCGGAGAGGTCTCTACAAGAACATTGTCCTGTCCGGTGGCTCGACGTTGTACAAGGACTTTGGCCGCCGCTTGCAGCGCGATATCAGGCATCTTGTGGACGCTCGTATCCGTGCGTCGGAGTTACGCAGCGGCGGTGCCAAGAGTGGTGGGCTGGAGGTGCAAGTCGTCACGCACAAGAGGCAGAGGTACGCTCCCTGGTTCGGAGGTAGCCTGTTGGGTCAGACGCCCGAGTTCAGAAGCTATTGTCACACGAAGGCGGAGTACGATGAGATCGGACCGAGCATTGTTCGGAGATTTGCGCTGCTGGGCGGGCCGGGAAGCTCATGAACGGGGATATTGGTTTTTGTTCGCCAGCCACTTGTCAATAGTTCTCTCATGACCTAGCAGGGATTACAGTCCGCATGCAGCTCTCATTTCTGTGGTTCTGGAACTTAGAAAGAGTACATAAACAATTCACATTCTCAAACATATTTTTTTCGGGTAATCCCAAACGATCTATACACAACTATATTTTATTGTATGCAATTCACAGTTCCCCTGACGAAGCCATACCTCCTTTTTTTTCTTACCCTATAACGCCCTTAAATGCTTTTTTTTCCCTTTTACTACACATAATTTATCTATCTACGCTTCTGACGAAACAGCCGGAGCCGCCGCCGCATCCCCTGACACCTTGTTCAGAATGGCCACGCCCTCGACATGTCCCGTCTGCGGGAAGAAGTCGAAGCCCCTGATGCTCTCGATCTCGTACCGGCACTTGCCTTCCGCGTCGCCCTGGACCAAGATACCCACGTCGCGCGCCTGCGTGTGCACGTTGCAGCTGACGTAGACGACGCGCCGGGGCCCGTAGGCGAGGAGCTGGCGCAAGAAGTCGTCGCTGCAGCCCTTGCGGGGCGGATCGATGACAAGTAGGGTCTCGTCGGGCGGGTAGGGCACGTCCTTGAAGAGCGTGGCCGCATCGGCGGCGGCGAAGCCGGTGTTGGGGAGGGCGTTGGCGCGGGCGTTCTCCCGCGCGGCGGTGATCGAATCGCCGGCGACGTCGACACCCAGGGAGGACTTGAAGAGCGGGGAGAGCGTCACGGTGAAGAGGCCCGAGCCCGAGTATGCGTCCAGCAGGTACTTGATCGGCTTCTCGCCCTGTTTGGTGTTCTTGGGGTGGACGTTCTGGCGGATGTACTCGGTGAAGCCGGAGAGGATGGAGTTGTTGTTCTGGAAGAAGGCGCCGGCCTTGTTCTTGAAGATGTAGTTGTCGACGTATTCGATGGATGTGGCGTTGTTGTCTGTGACGCAACGCTTCTCCTCGATGTAGTCGGGGTGTTCAATGCGGATCACGTCCTCCAGATCCTGCGGCGGGATGCTCGACAGTGTCTCTTTGATCATCTTCTGCTGCTCTTTCTCTGCAGTGCCATTCGATTCTGCGCTCTTCGATCCCTCCTCTTTCTTGATGCGAGTCGTCGACTCGCGCATCAGGAGCGTGGCTCCTCTGGGGTACTGGTGCAGATTCTCCGCAACTCTCTTCCTTTCTCTCTTCAGTCCCCGTCGGACAATGTCCGTTCCCAGAGGACAGTCTTCGATATCCATGTCCATCCGTCGGTTCTTGATAGTGTAGCCGATCGGGGGAACCTCCTTGGGAGGCTCTCGTTCCTTATTCTTCCCCCGTCCAGCCCCGCGGGGATTAGTGAAGTGTGGTGTAAGTTTCGTCCGGTATCCATATTGCAGCGGCGACGGGAAGGTATCGCTAATGGGGGGAATCAGCTCCGGTATCAGACCGGAGAAATTCGCATATGCCTTCTCCACGATCTTCTTCTTATGCGCAAGCTGGTCTTCGTACGAAAGCATCTGCAATTGGCATCCAGAGCACTTCCCGAAGTATTGGCATCCTATGAGAGAGTCGTTGCGCTGTGGCCCCGGCTCAATCACTTTGATAAAGTCCGTTATGCTGTAGGACAGATCCGGGAAGTGCCTGACAACCTTCACGAGGACAGTGTCGCCAGGCACGGAGAAAGGCACAACGTAGACATGGTCGCCATTCTCAGACAGTGCGAGACCATCGCCCGTCGAGGACAGCTCCGAGATTTTCAGTTCGATCTCCGTAAAAGGCTCTGGAAGCGCCGGGCGCGCCGCGGCGTCCCCTTGCTCGCCATCATGGTCCTTTTCTTGCCTGCTTCTCTTAAGAAGGTTATCTATATCGATTTGGAGGACCTCGTCAAATCCATCTCCTTTATTCGACTTCTCCGCCTTGGCCTTCTTCTGCTTCTTCGCCGCGGGCAGTTGCCTATCTGGAGAGCGCGACATTACAGCGGCGGGGAACTGCGCATTCCGGCGCGGGCTCCGCGCGTTGGGATCGTGATGGGTGGTATGGACGCTGAGACTGAATATGGCTGGGGAGAGTCTGTGCCGGATTGAAAGAAGAGAGCGGCGCCAAAGGACGCATGACATGGAGGAACACAATATTGGAGAGAGCAGAGCTGTGGACGAGCAGCGCGTCGACTCGCAGCCGTTTTGGTCTCTGCAGCTCGCATAAGGCAAAATGCGCGGACGGTGAGAGGCCGGGGCGGCGGGCGTGACGCCGCTCCG
>Ga0207767_1000655_pt1 | contig 15928 bp, 17 predicted proteins | sample HigsolmetaGSP17D_FD_184845 | JGI IMG/M metagenome (GOLD analysis project Ga0207767, IMG submission 184845) | High solid enriched microbial communities from the Joint BioEnergy Institute, USA - SP1-7-D (SPAdes) | ecosystem: Engineered > Bioreactor > SSF (Solid state fermentation) > Aerobic >... | reverse complement strand
GGGGGGGGGGGGGTATCTCTCCGCCTCCGGGCGGTGGGGTTATTGTGGTTGCAAGTATATACTATACTGTACTATACGTACGTCAATGATCGGCTCCTGCCCCTTGATCCCGACCCGGATGTGCGTCTTAGTGATGGAGATGTCGAGATCCTTGCCCTTGACGTGCGCGGGCACCGGCACCGTCACGTCCGCGTCGGCGATGGTCTGCGTCCACCGGTAGGGCAGCTTCGCCTGCTCCGCGTCCTCCTTGGCCTTGCGCTCCTTCTCGGCGCGCTCGCGCTCGGCGATCTCGGCGGGCGTGGGCCCGTCCATGTCCGGGTCCGGGTCGACCATTTTGTGGGAGCGTTTGCTCATTTTGGCTGCTTTTATGTTCGCGAGTCGTGTGTCGCGGGGTGTAGGTAGGTGGGTTACGGAGGAGGGAGGATAGGGAGGGATTATCTGTCGAGGAGAAGGAGGAGATTTGTGAGGTGTGTTATGTTATTAGGAGGTAGTGGATGCGGTGATAATCGAGCTGTACGCAGTTCTTCAGTTAGCTAGGTGCTTCTGTCTCGATACGTACATGGCCAGCAGGCCAGGAGAAAGGGACAACTTACGTATCTATCAGAGACCCTGCAAGCTGTGCGACGGGAGTCTCTGGTACGTTAGAGGATTTTCTGGGGGAAAAGAAGAAAAAGAAGAGGTATCTGGGCTGTATGTATGTCCAGCAAAGACTTGCCGTCCCAGTATTTCGAGTAGCTTCTGCCGGAGACGCCGTCGATTGGTGGGGTTCCCGTCCCCCGGCGGCGGCGGGGGTCCCTGGCTAGATCTCGTAGATCTACATGGAACATCGATTCCATGGAGACGATCTCTATCTTTGTCTACTCTCCACCTTTTACAGGAATAATGCACGTAATTTCTCTCTTGGCAAAAGCCTAGTTAGACGGTTTAACCAGTGCACGGATATGAGTACCTTAGAAATGCAAATCATGTCATTCTGATACCATCAATGCTCGATCAAATGCAGTCAATATCGAACAGAACAGCCGGGAATCACCAGTAAATAAAAAAATGTGCCCGTGAGAACAGAACGCCTATCCTAATGCGCCAGTGCATGGTTGAAAAAGAACAAGCCAGCGGAGAGGTGCTTGACGAGAAGCCCAAATGACCGATGAATAGAAAATAAACCATGCTCCACCACCGATCCCCACGTCCAGTGCCAGTGTCCCAGCCCATTTGCTAGATAAATGCCCCTTTTCTCGCAAAGAAAAAGACGAAAAGCAAGTCCCATAAGACAGGCAGCAGGAGAGGCATTTTCATACACAGATCCGAATGGAAATAGCAGAAAAGCGAAAAAAAAAAAATCCCCGCTTGATGTGTACAGAAATCCACCCATGAATTGTCCCGCTCATTCAAGACTGGAACTTGACATCTCCCCGGCCGCGACATCCGCATCCGGGTTGCCATGATGGCGGCCCTCGTGATTACCGAATTGGCCATGTGCGCCGTTTTCACTGGCAGTACGAACGATGCGGTCGAAGAACTGGCCTGCAAATTCAGCGACCTCGTTCGCCAGCTTCCGCTCGAGTATATCCTCCAACATCTCCATGTCCCTCTTCCACTTCTCCTCCTTCCTGGCCCGCTCCTCCTCTGCCCGGCGACACGTCCCGTCCCGCTCACGCAGTCTCCGGCAGTTCGGACAGAGATAGTTGATCTCGCAGTAGGAACAGTCGCAAGGAGGATTCTTATTGATGCAGTTCTGGCACACGTGGATCGAACAACTCGTGCACTCTCGAAGAACACCGGTGCATCGTTGCCGCTGGTCCCCGACTGCACGATATTGGGGACAGAAAAAGGATTGGCAACCCTGCCATCTAGGGAGTTCGGGTGCGGAATCGAAGAACAGGGAGGCGGGAGACGAAGAGCGTGAGTGATTAGAATTGGTTGGCGAGTCGCTATGAGGAACATGGCGATCACGCAGGGCAGGATGAATGAACTGCTGTGGGTCCGGGGGATGCGGATTCATTAAGCCATCAACAGTGTGGTCACCGGTGATGCTACTCGCTGCGGAATCACGTCGGTTCACGGCAGAGTTATTATCTTGAGGCCTGGATCGCGACGCGAACCCCGGCGCACTCTCTGACCGTAGTACGCTCGAACCCCCAGGGTGACTTCCCAGATTCCCTGACCCTGGAGCAGATCTGTTCTGCAGCGCCATCTTCTCCAACGCAAGATCCCTGTATCCACATATCCTCAGGCGAAGGCCACGCAAATCATGCTCCATACATAGCGGTTTTGAGCAGCTCTTGCAGTGCACTTTCCACTGCGGAGATTCGTAGCATTCCTGACAGAGATTTCGGGGACAGGTTGACACCTGACGACCTGGGGGCCCCAGCAACCACCGCATCATCTCCATATGCCCGGTCTCGAGTGAGTAGTCGGGCCTTCTTGGATCACCATAAGCATATCGTGGGAAAGACTTGCTCCACTCATCTGTTGAGTACTCGGGATCCTCGAAGCCCTGTCCCCGTGGCAGAGGCGCTGCTCGGACCAAGTCGACGTCGCGGCTCGTTGTTCCGATGCTGATTCCACCCCCACCAGAGAATATCGGTTCAGTGCAGCACCAGTGGAACTTGAGGGAGGGATATTGGGTTGATGGCATATGGTTCGCCGCGTTAGGATTCGCCGGATCCAGAGGAGGTTCCTGCATGATACACGGCGAAATCGTGGCACCGGGCGCCCACCAGAACTTCTCAGGTGTGACACCGTTAACCGGCTTCGGTTTACTTCGAGGATACGGCCGGTCGTATGCACAGCTGGCACACAGTGTCTTTCTGCATCCGACACAGTGCATCAGAACGCTGCACTGCTCGCATCTCTCCGGGATATCCTCGAAGCAGGAGTCGCACTTGATATTCTCCACGAAGCGCCTGTGGCTTTGACGCAGATGAGCAGGGACCGTCTTCCCTTCTCCGTACTCCCGTCCCTCTCCTGTCCCTAGGGGCTCCCCATTACAGCCAGTCTCGTCATGTTCCCACAGTCTACCGTCCCGTTTAACTCCATGTTCAGGGTTGTCCGTCACGGGGCCGATCCAATTCTTGGACCGCCATAACCGGTCAAACACGACCCAAACCTCCGGGGTACCTTGTGGAACCCTCATGGAAACGTAACCTCTTCTTCGGAAGCACCGGCCCGCCGGTGTCGGACACCACGCGGTATCCGTCCAAATGCCCAACTTGTGACACAGGTTGACCAGCTCATGGGTAGGCTCCGAATCGGAGTCCTTTCGTAGCAATGAGGAGGAAAGGTACGGTCTCCGTCGGTGATGACGGCATCGGTAGGTGTAGAGGCTCTTGAGAGCGAGCCGCTTGGTAGCCGGGGAGCTGCCGACGTTCTTCTCCATATCAACGTCATATTGCAGCCCGAACATGGTGAGATACGGGATGATGTGGTATTTGAGGGAGACATTCTTGCAGCCGCGGACGGAGAGATGCTCCAGTGTTTCCCGCCGCGCGTGCAGAACGGTCGAGATGAGGATCTGCCCGGACACGGCAGTATTATCCAGCTCCAAGCTCTTCAAGCAGGGGCTAAATGGTATCACAACGGTCATCAGCAGCTGGTCAAGTGCATAGGGGCGGGATTGTCGCGGTGAATCGGGTTCTGGACTGCCCGCAGTCAAGGGTCGGGTCTGAGTCCCAGAGGGATAGAGGAGGCGGAATGACAGGTACTTCCATGCCGTCGGATAGGATCTGAGAAAGGCTCGGAGGTAATGCGACGTGTGATAGAGGCGGAAGATGGTATCCGTGGGAGATTGGAGGAGCAGAGACTCAAGGATTGGCGCATGGGTCGAGATCACTCGTTCGAAGGTCGAGAGCGGACGCTGCACGGGGATGGCGGGCTGCTCCGCTGCGGTCCCGTTCAGTGATTGCACCTGCACAGAGCCTCCAGCCGGGCCACCAGGCTCGTGTCTGCCGACCGGGTCGCGATCGATGGACATGATGGCCGTCGCACGTTAGGTCGACTCGATCGGAGGGCGGCGCAGGCACGGAGGAGCGGGCGGGAGACGGTGAGCAGATCTCATAGGGAGGGGAGGGGCCGGACGGGGGGGAGGAGGAAAAAACACATCGAGGCCCCGGCGCTCTGGCGGGCTATATCGCGCACGACGACCGCGAGCTCAGCAAGGCCTGGCGCCGCAGAGGTTGTGGGACATGGACAACCCACGTTGAGCTGCAGGGCTTTCGACAAGTCCAGATCGCGACGCCGAGTCGGGGCCCGTTTGCGTCATGTGATAGGCCGCCCCGGGCTGTGAAGGGCCGTCGTTTCATCGTGGGATTCCTCTTCTATTATTATTCACTGGGTGGATTCTTTTGGCAGGCTGGAGCCTTCATTTAATATTCCTCTGCATGGCAGTATTCTTCTGTTCATTTTTCCCGCAGGGTATCTACGTCAACGTCTCTCTACGGAATCCCCAACTGTATATCCCCTTGCGATCCCCTTGCGCCCTTCCACCACCAGTGTGCTGTCTTCTCTGCCATCCTCCTCGTACCTAATCTCAAAGTCGCTGCCCAACCCCTTCCACGTCCGCTGCGACCGCAGGAATTCCGCCCCTGGTGATACCATCCCGCCGATCATGGCCAAGTCCCCCTTGGCTCGCTTGGCCAGTGCTCTGGCCGCCGCTGGACCTCTAGCAGATGGCGTGCCAGAAGCGTATGCTGCGGAGTCCTGCATCGGACGAGTGTTTGAGACATATCGACCAGTCCGGAGATCGAATTCTGGCGGCGCGGACTCAGGTTCCGAGGTATCATCCTCGTCCGCTAACTCGCCTGTGTTATCATCGACGCTCGCTGTCGCGCCCTCCTCCCGACTTTCCTGCTTGTTCTTCTCTGTCTGCGCAGCGTCAAGAATAGTCTGGTAATCGCTGCGCCAGGCGCCTGTCCAGATACGGTCCTTATCTCCCTTGAGCGCGAGCTCCAGCTCGAACGGGGTGATGACAGGTTTCCAGAAATCCTTGCTGTCGACCAGCGAGCTCTCCCAGCAGCCGATCACCACCCAGCCTCCGATCTCACTGAAGTTAGCCACCTTGGCTGCATTCAGTTTTCCGACAACGAACATGTAGCTCTTCTTGCCCGCCGCGGCGATCTGTTCTTTCACATGGTCAACGATGTGCAGGTAATTCTTCACGCTTAGAGTATTGATGAGAATCCCGAATATCGGGACCGTGCTCAACTGCGTCAGCAGAGCATAGCGCCGCCGCAGAGCTGCTGCAGTAGATGCGGCCAATGGCTTGACATCTTCGTTTGACTGATTTTCTGTGGGATAAATATGGATGGAGGCGACCCGGGAGGAAAGAGTCAGGAGCAGCGCAGTTGGTGGATCTGAGATATGGAAGAGCTGCCACTCCTCCAGGGATTCCGGATCGTCTTTCACGCAATCTGGAACCGTCCTGTTCGGTATGGCGGACGACGGATCCCGGACCACTTCAGTCGCAAACAGATTGCTGTACCCTTCCTTGACCAATCGGTCATGCACCGACGGGACATGGTCTGAATAGGTCACATCAGCAGCAAGGATGACTTTCGCCGTTGGGTCCGGATATGTCTCTTTGAACGCCTTGACCAAGGGCTCTAGAGGTAGTGGGTTGTGTGTAAATACGTATATCACTGGTAGCCTTGCCGTCGGCGACAGGCAAGCTCGTCCATAGTGCACGACGACATCCGCATTGACATGCTCCGCGGCGACCTCGTCCACGCAGCATGTCCCATACGAGGTGTCTGCGAGGATGTACAGTCTTGGTTCCTGCTCTGGGGTATCGTCAACGCTAAGGTGCGATACGGGACCCGACAGATCGTCTGACCCCGCGCTCTGCGTCCCATTAGTGTGGCCGTTTGTCTTGGAGACATCTTTCTTCTGGAGACCGCGACTCAGGAGCTGGAAGACTCGCGGTGCGTCAGGGAGCATCTCATCCGGAAATTGAAGGGCGATCCTCTTCCATCGTCCCTGTCGAATTTCCTTGATGGTGCGCTCGATATCATATGTGATGCTGAGCTCCTCGTCCGACAGTGCGCTGCTTGCATCTCTGGAAGCGACCGGGGCAGTAGCATCCAAGAGGTGTGTATCCGGTGTCGATAATATAGGCGCCGCTTCCATTGCCTCCGCCATTGTGAGCAGCGCGCGTGGTTGATCCAGCTGCCATGCCCAATGTGGCGGTGGTTTTCTAGATTTTCACATTATCTGTATCAGGGCTGCGTGGTTGGCCCCTCCGGAACCCCGCAGTCCGTCCCGCCTGCACAGCCACTCGCGCCAATCGCGATACAAACCGAAGTAGATAATCCAACGTTGAACTAAACTATCTGCCCATTCGCATCAGGACTCTAACATCTACCTCGAGAGATGACTTCCAGGTGCAACATATTTGGTATCTCGGTTACATCCGGAAATATACTATTTACAGGTCTGCGCGCGCGGGTTCACCAGCCCACACTCTCCGGATCAGCTCGCGGATCGGAGCCCTCTCGATCGGTCTCGGGTTCCAGTATGGGTTGCTCACTGCAATGTCTGCAGCCTCGTCGATGTCTTCCTCCTTCATTCCAAAGTCTTTCAGATCCCTCTTGACCTTGAGCTTCGACAGCAAGACGTTCAACCCGTGAATGGCATCCCCGTCGCTCTCTGGAAACACCTCCGCTAGCTTCTTCATCGCCTCGGGGATCTTGGGAGCGTTGTACGAGATGGCGTGAGGCAGCACGGTAGTGTGAGTCTCCGCGTGCGGGAGGTTGAAGCTTCCGCCCAGGGTGTGGCACAGCTTGTGGTGGATGGACATGCCCACGCTGCCCAGACACGTTCCGCAGAGCCAGGCTCCGTACAGGGCTGAGGACCTGGCGGATTGCGACGAGGGGTTCTCCACGATCTCAGGCAGCGCCGCCGCCAGGGCACGGATGCCCTCGACGGCCAGCATGTTGATGATGGGGTTCGTGTTGCGGGCATAGAGAGCCTCCACTGCAAGAAAGAGACCAGGCCGTCAGCTTCCATCCGTCAACTGGACATCATAACAAGCACCCCCTTACTTACCAGCATGAGCAATGGCATTGACACCGCTCGTCGCACTCATCGCAGCAGGCAGCGTCATGGTCAGATCAACATCATAGATAACCGTCCCCGGCAGGATCTTCGGATCCGTCCTCGTCTTCTTCAACCCATCCGCTGTCTCGCCCAAGATCGGAGTCATCTCACTGCCCGCATACGTCGTCGGGATACAGATATGCGGCAAGCCCGTCCGTATACTGATCGCCTTGCCCAGCCCGATCGTGCTCCCTCCCCCGATAGAGATGACCAAGTCGGCGCCCTGTGCTTTCGCGTACTCGAGCGCCTTCTCGGTGATGTGGACGGGCGTGTGCATTGTCGCCTCGGTGAAGACGCCCGCGACTTTGCCCTTGAGCACGTTCTTCACCTCCTCCGCCTGCTTCACCTGCTGCGGCGTTGAGAGCACCAGCGGCGCGGACAGGTTGAGCCGCGCGATCTCGTCGGGGAGCTTCTGCAGCGTGCCGCTGCCGAAGATGACTCGGGCCGGGTTGGCGTTGTATTCGAACGAATCCATCTTAATGTTCTGCCTTTGCTGCTGCTACCGTCTTGTCCGTGTCGTAGTAGTAGTACAAGACAGGTAGTCCTCCGTAGAGAATAATCGAGGACAGCAGCCCGAGTAATAACAACAGCTCCGGATCCCCAATCCTAACCCCATTGCCTCCCCTCCCCTCGAAGTCCTCCCCGGAGCTCCCCCTCCCCATCAGGCCACTTGTCCGACCTCAAAGCATCATTGGAGAACTCGTAAAGGGGATAATTCCCGGGCAAAGCGTTTTGCCGCCGCTGGTCCCAGCGGGGCGCGATCTTCGGCAGTTAGGGAGCTGCTCACGGTTCCGATCTGAACCCCCCAAAGTACTGTTTGTACTGTACATGTACTGTCTGTACTTGATAGTCCATTTTATCATTATTGCTGTCTAATCAGGGCACCGCAGGTTATGTCTCTGGCTATGACCATATATATATATACATATCTTATAATAATAATAATATAAAAAGACAAAGATTGATGTCTTTGCCCTGGTAACTCTTCATGACTCCTACATATATATACACAAGTACTGCACTTACTTACCCCACACTGACCCACCCCGCTCTCGCAATCGCAATCGCCGTCGCCCGATGTTCGGGACATTCATTGGATTTACTTAATTAACCAACGGCAGGCAGGCATCCTCTCTCCTCTCCACATCGAGTTCCGTTATGGAAACCAAAAAAAGCTGTACTGATTCCGCATTCTGCAAGCGGGATATATGTTTTCAAAAGAGCATATTCTGTTATTTATCTTTGGCAATCCTTGTCTATTGTATGTATGTACAGTACAGCGGGGTGGTAGAGAAGTAAAAATATGGACTGCTGGATTAATGAGGCTGGTTAGGTACCTATCTCGATTTACTGATGTCGCCGATATGATATCAGAGTCTGTTCCAAGAACGAGTACATATACATGTTAGAATACAGTATACATATACATACTATTATACTATTCGATTCAAATCAAAAATGGACGAAACAATTGGAAGCCCAAATTCTGGGCACGTCTGAGAATTGAAAAGTCACCCCCCAACACCAACGCTATGCGAACAGCGACTTTTTACTCTACACCCCTCTCAAATAACGGGTATCAATGCGAGCCTCTTCGCTCTTCGCCTCTTTCTGCTAGTCAAGGTCCTTGAAGGCCATGACCTGCTGTCCGCCAGTGCGATCCTTGCCCCTGGCTCGCTTCCTCTTCCTGCGCTTCTTTCCACTCTGTCGTTCGTCATCGCTGTCGTCCATATCACTGTCGCTGTCATCGTCGTCATCATCGTCGCTGTCCACAAAGCGTTTGCCAGACTTTCCAGGCGCCTTCTCGTCGCTAGTCTCTGCTTCGTGCCAGACCTTGACCACCTGGCCGCCTCCGCTGACCATTCGTCCCTCGACATCGAAGCCAAGGCCCACGACGCCCTCGACCTCGTCGTGTCTGACCTTGGAGATGACCTTGTTGGGGCCTATCCGGACGAACGCAATGCGCCCATCGGCAAGACCGACGGCGATCATCTTGCCCATACCCAGCTCGTCCGGGACGAGGGCCAGCGTCTCGAGGGCCTCCCCGCCGGCGATGCCGCGGTCGATGATGATCCGCTCGTCCTGGTCGTCCCATGCGCCTTTCTCCCACAGGGTCAGGACCCCGTTGCCGCCGCCCACGATGACCTTCTCCCCTCTGCTGGTCCCGCTCGAGCTCAGGCCCTTGATGTATACTGAACTGATCAATTCTTCTTCCTGGTCTTCGCTGCGCACCATGACTCCCCTGCGCAGATCGGTCACGGCGAGCGTGGTTCCACCTGTTGTCACCCACTGCTTGCTGAAACCAGACGTGCTCGTTTCTGATGGCGGAAGTGGGGTGAGGGAGGAGACGTAGTCATCGTGGGGGTGGTGCGTCTGTTGCGGTCTTTGAGAGATCTTGGAGTAGGGTATGCGCAGGTCGTAGAGGTGGAGCGCACTTGAATCCGTTGCGAGGATGAGGGTCTGAGGGGACAAGGCGTGGATGACGGTTGGTGCGTCGACTTCTGACCCAGATCTAGATTCCGAAAAAATTAGAATGATCAGCAATGCGCTAGATTCGTAGGTCCCACGATAATAGGCAGCAGCTCAACGGTCCAATCTGCTCAACCACAGTTCCGTGGAAATTGGATGCTGCGCGTAATCAGGACTTATGGCGGAAAAGTCATGACATACCCATCCTTTGCCGGCGGAATCGCAATCTTATTCTCGACGACGCCCGTCTCCGTCTTCGCGGCCTTGACTATCCCATCCGTCCCCGCGGAGTAAAGCATCTCCCCGTCAATCCCGAAAGCCAGACACCTGCAGCTCCCCTTGTGCCTCCTCGTCCTCCACATCGTATCTATATGGCCCGTCCCGTTCGCCGATGACGCCTTGGAAGCTCCATCGTCGTCGTCGTCGTCGTCGCCGCCGCCGCCGCCGCTCGACGGGAGCCGAAAGGTCTGGACATGCCCGGTGGAAAGACCGACGGAGACAATTGACTCCTTCGGGTGGATGGCCTGCGCGAAGAGGTCCGCGCTCAGCGGGTAGGTGCAGACCGTGTCGAACATGGCGGGCTGCTGGAAGCGAAAGCTGAGGGCGGAGCGCGAAGCTGTCGCTGCGAGGCGGATCACTGGCATCTCCGTTTCTTTTGCGATGCGCGCGCGGCGAGCGCACGAGCGATTGGATGCTGGGGTCGTGCGGGCCGACGGATCTTCCGGGCTGCTGGGTCCGCCTGCGAGAGAAGCAACTTTAATACAATCCAGCATGAAGAGAACACTTCGAAGAAGATCCTTTTCCTCGAGAGCCTCCTGCTTGTCGTATAAAAGATGGGGTTTATTGGATCGAGAGAAATCAGAACATGCGGGGGACCGCCCAACCAACCATGGTTCCTTGGAACTCAGCTTTCCCAAGGTCAGAGTCGCTCTTTAGAAAGTCCTCTACATCCACGTCTCTTTCTTTCGATTTTCATGCTGATCTTTGTGTATCATGTGCCTTTTCTTTCCTCGACGTGAAGTGTCGGCTACTCACTGCCATGATTGCAGTGAATGGACCATGTATTAACGGTATTTGTTCTAGGCTGTTTAACGACCGGTTAGGACCTTATGGCGGTACACTGGCTGGTTACCTAGGTAATGTTGTTTTGTGCACTTCGAATATAGGTCATGCTTATCGCCAATGATTGGACGTAGGTCGTTGTTACTTGCATCCTGCGAAATGCCATGCAGAAGTTCTTAGCCGTTTCTGAGTGGGCATCGTCCACTCGATCAATCTGCAACTCTAACCGGCTATTTTGCTGTTCCACACTTTTCCATCCCCTCTAAAAATAAAGAGGGGGGGTGCGGGTGTGTGGAATATGGAGACTTGAAGAAGGCTTTTGGCGGGGAATGTGTGACTTGGAACTTTCCATCAGAACATCGAACCGACAAAGATGAATGTCGGAGAGAGCATGCTTCAGGAATAGCTCTTCAGTTCAGCGGATACTCTGTCGTTCCCGGGGTCCAGAGTATCACGATGTTCATGTCTGTCACGGGGCAGGGCTTCCGATAAGGTTGGCGATAAGGCCAGCTGATGATCGTTCGGCCCGGGCTCTCCCGAGGTGCCGACCGCGGGGCCGCGGGGCGGCGAAACCGCGTCAGCCGTGCCAGCGCACCTACCGCTGCTCCGCGGGTTCACTGCAGCACACACTCCCTCCAGCTGGACGACGTCCCGTCAAGCATTGGGGCCAGGCAGACTGCCAGAAGAGACCCAGTATTCTCTCACTACTATCCACGTCATTAGTCTTTCCTTCTTCCTCTTCGTCCACTCACTCTTTTAGGTCAGAACCAGTGATCTTCTGTACATACCAAAGATGGCCATGTCGTGGCTCAACCAGACGGCCGAATTCCTGTCCGACGCCCTTGCCAATCAACGGACACGAATTCCCTTCATCGCTGCCACAGGGGCGTCGTTCACCCTGGGTCTCTTTCTAAGCAGTCTCCTCTCGAAGCAGGAAACGCCTGGTGTGCTGCCTTCTCCACGGACCACTGTGCTGCCGGCCCTGTCTGATAGTGAAAAGTCCGCCCTTCCCCTGCCGCCTGATGTCCTTCCAGGGGCGCGCGATGTTCCAACGCCCTACGGCTCCATCAGGGTATACGAATGGGGTCCCGAGGATGGGCCCAAGGTGCTCTTTGTCCATGGGATCACCACCCCGTGTCTTTCCTTGGGCGGGATCGCGCATGCCATGGCCGACAAGGGGTGTCGGGTTATGCTCTTTGATCTGTATGTAAAGTTTCCATTTGCTTTTTCTGTTTATTTAACATTGCCCCGTTGATTATGCCCCTGCATATTGCTCTATTGCTTTTTACCTTTACTACATTATGAGTCCGGGCTGACTCCGTTACACTGCAGCTTCGGCAGGGGATATTCCGACTCGCCCGCTGACCTCCCTCAAGATGAACGCCTCTTCACGACCCAGATCCTCCTCGCGCTCAGCTCATCGCCGCTGTCCTGGACGGGCGCTGGGTCCGGCCGATTCTGCCTCGTCGGATACTCTCTTGGCGGCGGGATTGCAGCTGCATTTGCATCCTATTTCCCCGAATTGCTCTCATCCCTGGTCCTGCTAGCCCCCGCGGGTCTGATCCGGGATTCGGCAATTAGTTTCCAGAGTCGACTCCTGTACTCCAACGGGCTGGTCCCGGAGATGGTTCTCAGCTTCCTGGTGGGGCGTCGTCTCCGCGCTGGTCCCCTGATCCAACCCAAGCCCAAGAAGCAGAAGGTCAACGCATCAGATGCCATTACCGAAGAGCTCCCCACACAGGGACAAGCCAACGTGCAACTCCTGTCCAGGGCGTACCCGAACGTAACCGTCCCGGATGCGGTGTACTGGCAGGTGCTCAACCACGTTGGGTTCGTTTGGTCGTTCATGTCGAGTATGCGCCACGGTCCGATTCTGCGGGAGAGGCAGCTCGAGACGTGGAAGCGCCTGGGGAAGATCCTGACCGCTCAGAAGAGCCTCTCGCCCGCGGAACAGCAGGCAAAGGGCCTCCGCAACGGCAAGGTGCTGATCATGTGCGGTAATCACGACAGTATCATTGTTAGGGAGGAGCTTGTGGAGGACGCCACGGCGGCTTTGGAGGGTAATGTTGAATTCAGGTACTTCGATGCAGGGCACGAATTCCCGAGCACGAAATACGACGAGGTGGCCCAGCATATCTTGGATTTTTGGGGATGATTTGACTTGGTATTCGTTTCCCCTATTTTCGTTCCTCATTGTTTTTCAAAGACGTCTTATAGATTTTGCGAGTTCACGAGATACCTGTTTTCGTTGAAGACACAATAGATAGCATTTCTCATGACATTGCCTATACCCCAATTCCCTTTCAATACCTGTTCCATCATGTCGTGTCCATATATCAGATACATGCGCACCCTGCTTTCATCCGTGATATTTGTGTCCTTCTTCGATACCCTTGCCATATATCCAGGAGCAACTGTACATCGCAAATCACTGCCTCATTACCTCGTCCACCCGATTTATCTGTCTCTCCACGCGTGCTTTATGGGCCTCTCGGTCTTGCATGCGCGCCTCAAAGAAGTACGACTCTTCACTGGCGGGGGTCTGGCGCCATCTCCCCATACCAGTGTGGTTCTCGGCGTCACGGACCTGAGCTAGGCTCTCAGGGTTCAGGCGTCTAGTTACACCGTTGACGGTGCTGCGATGGATACCCAAGCTGTCAGCGGATAGCGTACACGGGTACAAAACATGACGGGCGGGGTTAATACTTTGATAAGTGGTTACCGGTTGAGAACATCAAGTTCGCTGGTCTGCTGTTGCGATGTGGTTCCAAGCCGAGACACTGTCGCGACTGCGGAAGAGATAGTGCAATGCGATGAAGCGAAGGTGCAGAAGTTATGATAACCGAGACCGAGGGCAAAGAAGCGACGAGATCGGAACTCAGTATTAGAAACAAAGTGGAGTGTAAGTGCTCAACGGGTCTATAGATGACCTGAAGCGCGGGATAAATGTTCATATCAGGTTATACGATCTTGAACTGTGCTGCAGCGGGGAAAAGTAGAGCATTCTGCAGAGAAATGGATGCGAGCTGGCTTTCTTATACTACAAAGAGGGCATGTCCCAGCTGCTCCTACATCCAACCATCAGAAGCAGAATCGAGAACTTGCCAGGCAACTAGATGTCCAGCGCCCGATGGCACCGGATATACCAGTACTGGTATACCCGTCTCGTTTTGAACGTACTGGCAGGCGCATCACCCAGGGCGGGATCCCAGTTAGTCCTTTGATAATTTGAGCAAGACTCTAGTGCCCCCAATCATAATCCAGGCGCGACCTCGCGATTAGCGGATAATGGTCGTTGCTGAAAGGGTTTCGATTCACGACGTTGCTTGCTATGGGCACAACCTCAGCTGAAGAACCCTGGAAGCTAGGGTGCCGCCAAGTCTGCTTTTGTCCTGGAAGACGAGCACTTGCGCTACTCCAACCAACACTGTCTGAAATCCCTTCCCTCCACGGCCACGTATGTGCCGGCGCTCGATAACTTGCCGACCTCGAGGATGAGCGCCTTCATTGACACTAGATACACAGACCGATATCATCACCCAAGGAGGCGCAGGAGCCGCTTTACCCGGCCGCACTTTGCGCAGCGACGTTTGGCAGTAGGTGACAGACACGCCACGCAGGGATCAGGGCGGATATGCATCTGCTCGATAAGAGGGTCTGTGCAGCACGTTCACACGGACATTATACGGAGTCCCATCGCGATGGAGGCCAGTGCCCAATCGACGGTCGAAACCCTTTGCCCCGATTATGACGAGGTGCGGTCCTCCCTCTCGTGCTCAGACGGCCCGGCCGAGAAATGAGGGAGACTTGAAACGCGCCATAGCGCCATGTGCACAGATGAAGGAGTGTCTGAGTTCTAGACCTCGACCAGGGCGGTGAAATTGGCCAGTTCCCCGGGGGCGTTGGGGTCTCGATATATCTACCGGAGATCAACTCCACCCCGCGGCGCCGCATATGTGGCGTTTCGGCCCGCCCGGATCACAGCGGTCTTGGGGCCTGGGCTAGGCCCCGCAGTCAGCAGCCCAGGAACGCAGTCGTTTGCGGCAAAGGGCCCTGGGCGTCCAAGAGATTATCAGTAAGGCTGCCCGCGCCATGGCGACGATCGCGCTGCAAAGCGGTCTGGGCCGTGAGTTGACACAGCGATCTCCACGTGATATGATTCTTTGTCGACACGGTCTAGACCTATAGCCGTATATTGGTGTTGGTTACACATTGCGCATATGATGGAGTGCGCAATGTCAGGTTCAAGAAAAGTGGCTAGGTACCTAGGCACATATGATGAAGTACCCTCGAAGACCAAACTCGAGAGGAGCCTTTCCAATCTGCTCTTTTATCAAAGTTACAAGAATGTATCCATCATGCCGGCGCGCTGTCCAGTGCCAACCTCTACCGCGTATACACGCTCCAGGCTCAAACCCCCCAAACCCATCGCGATCATCTCAACGCCTCCTTGCAAGGAAACATTCTTATTTGCTTTTTCGTATATTTCCTTGACTGACTAGACTGTCTATTGGTGAAAAGCCCTCAGCCTCGTGGCCGAAAGCCTTGATAACTAAGCGCTGCGTAATTCGGTTCCAGACTTTCTCTGGACTTTTTCTTTTTGTCCCTGTGACCCTGACTCGAGAGCGCATCGTACGGGACCTGTCTGGAGTACATACCTATATAGGCTAGGTCTAGGCCTTACGCATATCATTATTGTGATGATCGATCACCCCGCCAGCTGATAAAACAAAAAGAAGTGATCCAAGCGCAGCCGCTTGTTACTTTAATCTCCGTGTTGCATATATTAAGTACCTACCTAGGTATTAAGCAATAATTAGGTAGGTAGGTATAGGTATACCTTGTCGAGTCCAGACTCTAGACAGATGATGGATGAAAAGGAATAACGAGTGCTTTGCAGAAGGAGTCAGTAGTCTTTGCTTTTTTTTTCCTTTCAGGAATATCTGGCCGTGTCCTCTTCTGATACGTTCTCAGGTAGGTTATCCACGTCTGGAACGTGACTTATGATCTATCTGTGTATATACTCCGTATATGTACTGTACCCAAGTAGATATTGTTTTCAGGAAGAGTTGATGGTTAACCCCATCTATATATACATAGGAACAATATAAGTTCTGCTCAGAATTCGCAAGATCCTTCTCCGCCACCATCGCATCAGGCAATCAGATAAACATAAGCTGACAGCCGAATATTACCACTATGACCTATCGGTATGCCAAGAATTTTATCAGCCTAGTCAGCACCAGCCGATCCGGACTATCATAGGTCATAACCCCTGCCATATCATACTACCCCGGTCTATATT
>Ga0207767_1000641_pt1 | contig 16359 bp, 2 predicted proteins | sample HigsolmetaGSP17D_FD_184845 | JGI IMG/M metagenome (GOLD analysis project Ga0207767, IMG submission 184845) | High solid enriched microbial communities from the Joint BioEnergy Institute, USA - SP1-7-D (SPAdes) | ecosystem: Engineered > Bioreactor > SSF (Solid state fermentation) > Aerobic >... | reverse complement strand
AGATTGATATAGTGATAAGAAGCCTTGCTTGTCAATATGATTAATGCCAAGCTGCATGCTTTTCTGAACCCCCTGTCCATAGGCCTTCTTTAAGGGAGCAAAGCAAGAGACATCAAGAGGCTGCAGGTGATGGGAAGAATGTGGTGGCATATAGAGAGGGATAATTTGCTGATTTTTGCAGAAGTAGTCAAATTCTGCAGTGGCATGGCTGCTATAGCTATCCAGAATAAGAAGGTGATATTTCTCTATAGTCTGCTGAATTGTATGCTTCTCAAAAACCTCTTTTAGCCAAAGCAATCTCAGCTCATCATTGGTCCATCTATTCTCACTTAGGCCTATTGTCCAGTCTGGTGGCAGATCTTGATACCATGAAGATTGATGGACCTTGCCAGCAAAGATAATCAAAGAGGGTAGGGCCCAGCCCATGACATTGATTGATTCAATAGCTGTCACCCATTTGCAATTTCCAGGCTGTATAGCTTGTACACAGCTTGTGGTATGATGAGATCCAGTAATAACTTTGGCTGTTGATACCACACCCATTTGAAAGCCTGTTTCATCACAATTGTAGATATCTTGTTCAAGAATACCATATTTTGCTATAGTATTCTGAACAAGATTGAACCAATTCCTGATAATCTCTGGATCCTCATATTGTGCCTGTTGATAGTCGTACTTGCAATTATATTTAGAGGCAAGATCACTATGCTGCTTGATAAACCAGGTCACCTAATTTGGACCAATTGATATATTGCCTTTGTGATCAGATAGCAATATAGTTGCCATTTTGCACATCATATCATGAGATGGTGGCAGGCCTTGCTCATCCATATCAAGAATCCATTGCTTTAGTGAAGATTCCTCCAGCTTGGTAAGCTTTTGGCTATTTGCTGCAGTATTAACACAAGCAGTACACCCCTGAATGCAGTGTTTTAATGTAGAATATGGGACATCATAGGCATCAGCTGCTGCTTTTGCAGAAGAGATTTGACCCTCTTTAACTGCTTTAATTGCAAGCAGCATATGGCCTTCTATTTGCACCTTCAATTCTGCAGTTTTTGGTGGCATATTTGATGTAGAAATAGATGTATTAGGTGATGTGGTTGAACAGGGGGTGGCTCGCTCGGATAGCCGCTCGCTCGGTGGTGGGGCTCGCTCGGTGGTGGATTACGTTAGCACATATCTATTAATAAGCTTAAAATTGGTGCAGATCTGTTGGAGATACTGTGTTAAGTAATTAGTCTATAAACTAAAAATATCATAGTATTAAATATATATATTTAGTATTTTCTGTTACTTATTTTGATTATATTCTATATCTCATCTGTATAATTATTCGTGGAATAATTATCTGAAAATAATTGGTAATCTAATAATATTAGTAAATTTAATTAGACTTCATTCTTAATATTAAAAGTATGTATAAAAATTTATAGTAGAGATATAGTTAAGTATCTGATCTAATGAAAAACTACAGATCTAAGTATAATATCTCTATATCAGAAAGTACTTGCAAATATAAAAACCTTATTAATAGATATAACAGGCCACGGAAATCTTATAAAACACCTGTATTTAAGAATCTATTAAACTCATATTTTTAGCAGAGAAGAGATATATTACTAGTAAAAATGCTAAAGAAATTAGTGAAGCATTTTTTAGAGAAATTACTTAAGAAGCTCTATAATTAGATTTTTTTTATCTGTAATAATATTAAACTACAGCTGCAGCTGCTGCGTAGCAACAGATCTTAATATATTAGAGAAAACATTTTTCTTTCTCTTTATTTTCTTTATATTAGTTATCTTCACTTTTTATTCTTATTATTTTGTTATGTATTTATATTGTATTGTATATCTACTGTAATAGCATCATACTAGAGATGTGAAATCAGTTAATATATATTTACTCTCTTAAGTACATCTAAAGAAGTAAAATATTAGTTAAAGGACTTATAAAAGACTTAATATAAATTTTCTCTGCTAGCCCTTAAGAGTCTCCCTGTTCTCTTATTAAAGAAGCTAGTTATAAATAATGCCGGACTACTAAGCACTAATTTATCTGATAATATATAATAACTATCTGCCATTGTATATACAAGAATTGCCGAATAAAAAAGATTATCTTATAAAACCTGTATGTTTTAAAGACAGTATTCAATACTCCTTTTAGAAAATTTAAATTTCTAATCATATTTTTTAATCTTATAATGTGCTGATAACATTTCAGATAATAACAAATCTTAGCAGACCATAACAGATATTTTATATTAATATATCTAAATGATATTTTATCTAGATAAAGTGCTTGCTATTCTTAAAAAGTACTAACTACGTATAAAATCCATAAAATATGTCCTTACAGTAAAGTTCTAGAGTTCTGTAGATATAATAAATATAATAATAGCTTAAACAGTGGCTGAATTAATTTTAATATCTATTAATTCCTTACTATAATTATATAATCTCTAAAAACATCAGAGCTTAATCTGCAGCTATCTGTATAGTGGTGTAGGTTTTAACTGTTTGTAAGTCCTCTTGAATTATACTGGTTATATTATAGTAATTTACTTCATTTGATTGTATTTTAACATTTTCTTTAGATCTAGGCCTGAAGAAGAGTGCTGATTATTCCATATATATTATACTAATTATTTTCTTAACACAATGCTTAATCTGTTTAGATTATTACTCAATATGCTTCTGTAATAGCTTATTCCAGGCTTTAACTAAATTTTTTGACAGTTTTTTAACGTCATTGGACACCAAGCCGGACAGGACACCAAGTCAGACAGCAAATCCACTCATCAACACCAATATATTGAAAAATAAGATATCTAACAGCACTACCTAAAATTGAAGCTATATATATTATAAGCTATTTTTTAGAATATTTAATTCTAGTATAGCCAATCATATTGCAGTTACTATATTATGAAGAAACTTATTTTTAAACTAAATTCTGTTGCTCAATTATCTTTATCTGTATCTGCTTAGCTTTCTGAGCTTGTTTCTGATCTTTAGCATCTATTAAAATATCTTTAATAATAACATAAGATTCAGCTGTCTCTTATTTTCTTTTCTAATATTAACTATATAAAGCTTCTAAATCTGCTGCTGAAGCATAAATAGCTATATATATTGTCATCTTATATTTTTATTAATTAACTGATTACTTGATTTGATGAGCTCAAAGAATAATAATTAATTAATTATTTAATTAGCTGTATTTAATACTGCAGATCCTGAGTTAAATATAATATTTTTACAGTTTAGCTAGCTGAGCTATAAGAAGAAGTTGATAATGTAAATGTCTTCAATTAGACATTAAGATATAACAGCACTTTGTCTAACAGAATACTAATTTAGTAGTAGCAAATCCACTTTATATAAATATTAATGTAGATAACACTTACATGTGTATACATTAATATAACGTAATTGAACACCGAGCGGGCCACATAACCAACCAACACAACATATTCATCAACTTCAACTACAAATATGCCACCAAAACAAGCAAAACAACCGGATTCAGCAGTTCAGCAAGAGGGCTGTATCTTGCTTGCCATTAAAGCAATTCAATCAGGTCAAATAAAAAGCATTTGAGCAGCTGCAAAAGCATATAATGTGAAGCAATCTACATTAATCTACTGTATATATAGGCATTCTGCATGTGTTGATACAGAGCCTAATAGTTGAAAGCTCACTGCAACTGAAGAATCTGCACTTATAAAATGGATCTTATCCATAGACCAATAGGGCCTACTACCAAGAATTAGCACTGTATGAGATATGGCCAGTCTTCTACTATTAAGCTGATTGAAATCCTCAAGCTCTCTTAGTGAGAAATAGATGCAACAATTTGTCAACTACCACACTAAGCTCAAATCAAAATACAGCTGCAGATATAATCATCAACAGGCTCTATGTGAGGTTTCAAAGATTATCAGGAAGTGGTTTTAATATGTTCTTAAGATTGTACAGTAATATAGCATTATTAAACAGAATATCTACAACTTTGATGAGACTGGCTTTTCAATGGGATTGATAGCAACTGCAGAGATTGTTACTGACTTCAAGATAAGAGGCTGGCCTAGAGCAATTCAACCAGAGAATCAAGAATAAATGACTGTAATTGAAGAAGTCAATTCAGCTAGCTAAGCCCTGTTCCCAATGATTATTTTTGCAGCCCAGAATCACCAATCTAATTGATATACAGAACTACTAAAGGGCTGGACAATTAGAACCAGTAAAAACAGCTGGACCACTGATGAGCTTAGAATGTGTTGGCTGAAGGATGTTTTTAATAAATATATTAAAGCTTATACAGCAGGGAGATATTGCCTGCAAATTCTTGATAGTTATAGCAGCTATGCATCTGCTGAATTTAATTAATTCTGCATTGAGAATATAATCATTTCTCTATATCTTCTATTATATTTATTATATCTATTACAGCTGTTTGATATTGCCTGCTTTGAGCCATTGAAATGCACATATGGGCAGAAAACACAGATCTATATATAGTATAGCATTAATCATATTAACAAGAAAGATTTTATTGTAATCTATCAGCAAGTGTATCTGCATACACTGACAGCATCTAATATATGTAGTGGATTTATTGCAGAAGGCCTGATTTTATATAAACTAGAGCAGGTGCTTGATAAGCTTTATATTTAGTTGAAAACATTTACTCCATTAAACTAATTTTTTGACTTAAATAGCTTTAAATATCATCCTGTAGTGTCTTTCTCTGATCAGTGGATACTGCAGCTGTTATCATAACAGATAGTTTAATAGTAGGCAGCATGGTTCTTTTTTTGAGTAGAAATAGCTTGCTTCTTCTCTTTCTTCTTGAGTTTATTAGAGTATTTCCATCCCATATAGTTATTCTTTTTATAATAGATGCATAATTTCTGCTTGTATTATTTTTTGCTTCTTTATTCAGTTGGGATTAGATCCCTGAGACTTCTTGTCAGACTGTTTAAATTTATTCTTCTGGGAGTTTTTTTTCAGTTGGTGCTGTTTAGCTTTATGGCATCTTTATTCTCAGTATGCTGCTGGTTATTCTGTTGTGGAGGGTTGGCTTGATAGCAATATTTAAAAAGACAGTTATCAATCTTGATAGCCAGATTGATGAGCATATTTAGGCCCCTGAGATTTTTATAAATTATTAATCTGTTCTTGATTTTATTTTTCAATTCCTGATAGTAGTACTCTATAAGTGATTTGTCTAATCAGTTATTTAAATATACTGTAGCTTGCTGAAATTCTGTGGTGTAGATGGCAACAGAGATTCTTTACTAAATTGTTATAACAGTATAAAAGGTCTTCAAAGTTCTGCTTCATCTTAGCCATAAAAGTAGAGAATTTATTAAATATTTTATTAATCTCTGATTGATGTTCTTCAGGTATTTTTTGCATTTAATCTTAGAGATAAAATTCAAATCATTAAGCTGCTATATCTTGAAGATGCTGCAAACATAATCTTTTTATCTTCATTCACTAAGTCTGGCACACTGAAAAAGAAGTATAGCTTCAATTAAGAAATAAACATCTGAAGCTTCTTTTTCTTGCCATAAAAAAGGTCTGGTTTAGCCACCTTGGTTTGCTGAGTCAAATTCTGATTAGAGCTTGCTTCAATTGTCTGTCTTGTGTTGCTCTTATGTAAGTGTGACTGATGCTTAAGATATTTCATCTGTTCTTGCAGCTGCATATTCTTATTAATCTGTCTCTGTAGCTGCTTCTGTAACTGCTGAATTTGTTCCTGTAAGGCTCTTACTGCTTGAGTCAGTTTCTGAGTGGAGATATGCCTCTCTATGCTGCAATTTCTTTAATGCCCACAATATGCCTTGTTTCCTGAAAGAAAGGTGGTCAAAGTGTAACAACAGGCCTAGATAACTAGATCAAGAAGGATTATTGAGTTTATCTTGAAGATAAGAAACAAGGAGGTGAGCAATATAATAGTAAGAATAAGCCTATATTACTAGCAATGTCTATATAACAAGTTGCTATATGAGTTGACCACAAGGATTAGAATTTATCTGAAAGAAGTGTTGTTATATATATGCTGTTTTCCTGAATTTTTAAGGTTTGTAAAATAGGTTCTCAGTCTTAAATCATTAAATCAGTAGAATTCTGAACTGATTCTCTGATCCCCAGATTAGTTGAATCAATATGCCAAGAGTTTGATCACAGTTATATGACTATTCTGGAAATAAGTAATTCTGTTCTCTGACTAGAATCTGGCAATGCCTTTATAACACTGAGTTTTCTATTTTAGATCTTTTTCTGAATTTTTGTGTTGTTGCAGTTTCTCTATTTAATTATAAAACTCATTTTTATATATATAGAGATGATTGCTGCTAAAACTGCTTAATAATTATATTAAAGCCCTTCTTCAGTTTCTTTTGGGATATTTATCTCTAGAGAGTTAACTTCAATTCTATAATCTGATTGTTAATTTAATGTATCTGCAATAGTATTTTTTCTTTCTTTAATATACTTAATTTGAAAATTGAATCTTGATAATTTTTCTTTTTATTAAATCTTTATAAAATATTTTAGGTTATGATGATCACTTTTCACAAGTATTTTATGCTTAGCTTCTTAAAGATAATGCCTTTGTTTGTTAAATGCAGTCATAATTGCAAGCAGTTCTTAATTATAAACATTATAATTCTGTTCTGATCCAGTCAAGTATTGAGTAAAATGCAACAAGCCTCAACTATTCTTAATTATTGATTAGATTGAATAGCAATAAGATTGGTGCTTTATATTGCTTTAATTAATCAAATGCTTATTGTTGTTTTTTATTTAAAAGATTCTTCTTTCTTTGTCAGCTTTATTAGAGGTTTTGCAATTTCAACATATCCTTTAATAAATTATCAGCAGTATTCAGTAGCTCTCAAAAATTCTTGAACTTGCTTCAGGTCAGTTACACAAACTATTCTAGGATAGAGTTCATCTTTTTCTTAGAAATCTCCAGTTCTTCTGATGTAAAAATCATTTTAAGACAATTAATCTTTGTTATATTAAATTCATACTTCTTGATATTTAATGTAATTCTGATTTTTATGTTTTATTATCATCTTCTAAATATGCTTGTTGTGTTTGGTGACATCTTTCAAAAACAATAATATTACTAAAGTAGACTGCAATAAATTTGTTGATGTATTCTCTGAGCACATGTATTATGTATCTCACAAACTCTATAGATGCAATAACCTATTTATACAGATCTAAGTTTGTCAAAAATGCAGTCTTCCAGATATTCTCTGACTTTATTTATAGATTATAATATTCTTTACTTGATATTAAACACAGTTATAATCTTTACTTCTTGCTTTTGTTTCTGATATAGTGTTTTATTTGCATCATCTTCTGTTGTATTGTTCAACTGCTTATAATTAATAATTATTCTGGGGGTTCTGTCTTTCTTTGAGACAAATATTATTTGCAATAATATTCTTTGATTCTCAAATATTTTCTTCCAGTAAGTATTCTTTTTATTTAATAAGATAATAGATCTTTAATTTTTTTCTAGAATCTTTTCAACTTCTTATTCTTCTTCAGTTGCTTTATCCTGACTTGATTCTGTGTTGGATATTGATTCAAGTAATAAGATATGAAAAATTGAGTGAATCTTATTTTTGCTGATAGCTTAAGTTGTTATTTGATATTTATATTCTCTCTCAATTTGGTTTCAGGTCATTCTTGAGTGTCTTCCCAAATTTGCAAAATGCAGTGTTTTGTGAGTGGTTATATTCCTTAAATTATTAACAGTGTAAACTAAGCTATTGACAGAATTTCAACTAATTGTCTTACTTATAATTAAGATAATGTTGTAGATATTGCTCTACAGTTTGGATTATTCTTTCTGATTGTCCATTAGTCTGTGGATGATTTGTTTAGATAATTATTAATTAATTCCAGTAGCTTTCATGATTGTTGTCTAAAATTTTAAAGAGACTTAATCAGATGTAAACTTATCTGGCAATTCAGTCCAAATAAAGACTTTTTGAAGCATTAGGATTGCTAATCTTTCTACAGTAATCTTTTTAGGCATTAATCAAAATCAGAGAATTATAGACAATTATGATTAAGTTAATCAATTTATTTGAATAGATCTTATCTTTTATAGTTATCTTTACAGAAAAGATGGATCAAGCTTTTATAATATAAAGATATACTATTTAATTAAATGATTAGTGTTGTGAGAATAATTAAATAATTAGCTACAGTAATAGTACTAACAGAAGTCTGTTTTTATTAAGTCTATATCTTTTAGTAATATTTTTTAATAGGAACAGTCCCACGGAAATTCTAATATTAGTAGAGATAAAAGGTAAAATCCAGCATCATATAAGAGAAAAATTAAATATTAACTTAAAAATACTGTAAGTTAATTTAATCAACCACTGAGCATGTCACACCACCAAGCAGGCCACCCAACCACCACTAAATACATTAAATAATGAATTATGCAACAGCAAATCCAAAATTGAAGCTATATATACTAGATATTAATTGCTTAGTGGTTAGGACATATATGTTTTAATGATTTATATAAGCTGCACTGTGGTGATGCCTACTTTGCTGGCTGTTGATCTGACTGCTCGATCGTGTTTTTATATACTTGATTAGCTTTCTGTGCATATTGCAGTCTGCAGCTGTTAAAATGCCTCTAATAGCTATATAGAATTTAGATACATTTCTCTTCCTTTTTTAATGTTGATTAATAGTTTATAGCTCTCTATTTTTCTGCAAAAGAAGAACAGCATTACATATTGCAATCTGACAGTCCTTAACTAGTTGATTAAGAGTTTGTTTTATTATATTTAGTGAAGTTTATAAATGATGTTTTAATAGGCACTTAAGAATCTTAGTCTAAAGCTTTAATTTCTTAATATTATAAGATGTTTTAGATCTAGATTTAGAATGCTAATTAATTGTGAGATATAAAAAATAATGTGGACATCCTCATCTAAATATAAAATTATAAAAGCATCTGATCTAGCGATATAAAACTAATTCAGTAGCTGCAAATCCACTATAGATATTGGATATAGATAGAGCTTCCTTTCTTATATATTGATATGCAATCAGAAAGTCCTGTTTATTAATATAATTGGTGCCCAGTCATATACTAGATTCAATCCTCTAATTATATGCCTTCTTCAAAGATGAAAAGCAGCCAACATCAAGTGATTGAAAAAGATAAGAGGGATATAATAGCATATATAATAAAATGATTATATTTTGATGTGGAACTAAGCAAATTTAGATGCGATATAACTTTTATAGTCATTAAAGATCGTCAATCAATTTTTGCCAATTGTATAGGCATGAGTATGCTTATAAGATATCTCTTTTATCCAAAACAAGTTAAGCTAATTATTTGTTGTCAAAATATAGGGTAATCCGGTAACCTGACAGGTAACTAGATAACCCGTAAGCTTCTTAATGTGAGCGGATTAGGTAGGAACTTCGAGAGTAACAAGTGGATTCCCTATATTGATCCTAAGATCTGTATGAGAATAAGATGCAGTAGACTAGATACATGCTTGGGCAAAGGTCCCTATTTATGCCTGCTCTATCCTGTCCCTTGTCCTGCAATATCATGTCCCTAGACCTGCTCATTTCGGCGTTACCTTTTTCCTCATGTTCTTGGACATGATCGGTCCAGATTATCTTTTTTCCTTCAAGTTGCCTTGTTTTGTTTCTTCCCTTGTCCTTGAGGTTCTGCTGACATTTGTTCAGCTATTCTTACTGATATTAATTACTCAGCAGATGATATATACCTCTACATCATGAAGCTTGATGCATATTTCCTGCAAATATAATCATGAGAGGTAAGGCCTATTTAGACACTATATAAATCTAACATAACTAGCTAATTAATCTGTGATAACTTTGATAGTTGATACCAGATCTATTTAAAGTTTGTCTCATCAGAGTTGTAATATCTTGATCAACCACACTATATTATTGAATAATATCTTGCATATGCTGAAATTATTTATAAATAATCTTTGCATCTTCACATTAAGCCTATTAATAATTATAGCTGTGGTTATATTTTGATTGGAGTTCTTCATGGTGCTTAATTATTATACCCAGTTTCTGTTAATAGTGGTTGATGTAGATCTTGATTGCTCAGCCAGTAGTAGATTTGCCGTTTTCTGTACAATAGCAGCCTGAGGTGGCATGCCATATTAATCTATAGATAATATCCATCTGATAAGAATAGATTCTTCAGTAGATGTAAGTTTTTGACAATTTAGTGCTGAGTGTGTATATGAAGTGCAGCTGTGAAGACATGCTGTCAAGATAGATTTTGACATATTATATACTTTTGCAGCAGCTCTGATGCTAGAAAATTAGCTATTTTAAAAAAAGCAAGAAGAATTCTGCCTTCTTTAAAGGCATTTTAATCATTTTGCGGTGTTGACATTTTGATTTGAAATTGGTTGAATGCATTGCACATTGGAGTAGGTGGCCTGCTCAGTGGTGTGGCTTGCTCGGTGGTTGATTATGTTAACTCTGCAGTAACTTATATAAGCAAATTAAAAAACAGAAATAGAATAACTATAAGGATATCTGATTATCATAAGTTATCTCTTAAGAGATTAAAATTAATGTGAAACCTATAAAACTTATTATTAATAAATATTAATGCAATATAAAGAATAAATTCTTAATTCTGGGCTTGCATTATTTCACTCATCTTAGATTTTATTAATTACATTATGCTATTTATAGTTTCATCTACTTTAGTGAAACCAGAGTTTTACAATATTAATCACTCTTATCTACTTATAATGCTTATTGACATTATTATTGACTGCATTTATTTTTATAAAGATCACTATAATGTAGCATGTAGAAAAATCTATATATCTTTATATAAAGTTATTATTATTAGAGAAGTTACTTGGCTGAGATATAGTAGATTCAGCTAAAAGCTATATTAAGCTAACTATAATATAACTTTGTTCTAGAATTTTCTCCAATAATTTTGAGAAATTATAACAAGAGTTTATATACAGCAGCTATCTCTAGAGTTTTTTGACTATATAAGGCTATAACTGAATAAAAACATCATCAACAGCAATAAGAATAGAATTTATATAAGATTATTTTAAATATCTTAATTACTGACTTTATAAAGTTATTAAAAGCTTTTTAGTCCGAAATACTGTCAGGTTATTTCTTAAATATTATTAATTTTTATTATTTTCCAAAATTATCTTAGAAAACAATAAATTATATTTAGCTGCTAAAAACAATTCTAGCAAACTTTCTTTTTAAAAAATTAAAAATAATAAGAGAGATAGCAGAGTTTCTATAACTATATTTAACTTAATAAATCTATATGCATTAAGTCAGTTTTATTATGAGTTGCTCTTTAATAGTATTTAAATATTTCCCTATTTTACTTTCTTAGATAAATAATAAAATGCTTTTATCTGTCTATATTATGTGTGCTAATAATACTAATAAATCTACCCTAACAGTATGATTTTATATATTCTTTTATATCCCTTCTTTGCTTATCTATACAGTTAGCAATCTGATTTATACAGTAGTTAAACTATTGTGGCTTAGCTGCACATGGCAGATTCATACTGCCTTCCATCTTCAACAATATATATAATTGAGTAGTTAGCAAGAGATGAGAAATCAGAATCGACAATCAACAAAATTCTTAACTACTACACTTCATTAACATGGTCAGACACTGAGCAAGCCTGGACACTGAGTGAGCTGCAGAACCCCCTATTCATCTCAACTACACTCAACACTTCAATCTATTATCAAGATGCTATCTAAAACAGCAGATTCTGCAGCTTATAAAAAAGGCTGTATTTTGCTTGCAGTTAAAGCTATTAATAAAAAATGATTAAATATTAAGCATAAAAGCAGCTGCTGCTGCATATAATATGTCACTTTCAATAGTAAACCATTGTATTTATAGATGTATTGCACATATAGATATTAGTATTAAATAATTATTAAAAGCTTATTACTACTGAAGAATCTTCACTCGAAAATAGATATTAAATATATCTAGATCAACAGGGTTTATCACCACATTAAGTTACTGTACATAATATAGCCAATCTAATATTATCTGATTAAAAATTTAAAAATTGTTAAAGAATAATTTCAGCTTGTTTATAATACTATATAAAAATATGATATTCTGAAACAGGATATCTATAACTAATAAAACTGACTTTCAAATAGATGTGACATTTATAGCAAAGATTGTTACTGATTCTTATTATATTATTAGTTATATTAGAGTTCTGCAGCTAAACAATTAAGAGTAAATAACAGTTATTGAAACAATCAATACAACTAGCTGAGCCTTATCTTTAACAATTATTTTTGCTGATAAGGTTTATCATCTATGGTATCAAGATATATCCTTAATAAGTTTAAAAATGCTGTTAGCTCTAGGGCTCAGCCCTAGAGTCAGCTGCATTATATAACTTAATTGCTTGTATATAGTTTCAGCTACACTGGCTTTAAAGTCAGCAGTCAGTTTCATTACAATTAAGACTCTTGTCATTTAAGTTACGGCTTTATCATGCTATTCATGTCTATTCTTAAGACCTTTTACTCAAGCACCTAACATTTAGATTAGATTTAAATAAAAGAGAATAATAAGAATTAATACAGATAATTCAGCATTAAGCTAATACTATTTCTTAATTAGATAAGAGAAACTGTATTAACATAATAGATCTGGTTTTTAGGCTTCTTAGTATAAAAATAAATTTATAATGAATGGTAATTAAACCTTAATTTTGGATAGACTTAAAACCTTAAAGAATAATATAATAATTTATAAATCTGAAAATCTGCGCAGCTATTGGACTAAAAATATATTGCTAAAATTTATATAATATTTAAATAGACTGCAGCAATCTTATTAATACACTTAAAAGATTAATATCTTGATTGATAATTAGATGATAAAAATTATATCACTCGAGTTTATTCTCTAAATGAGAAGAATAAGAAGATAGTTAATGAGATATCTAATTAATTATATACACAGAAAAAGATAAGTTGAATAATAGAGCATGTACTGTTTGTCTTTTAGTATTCATTATTCACTTAACTATTATATTATATAGAGAATAAAAGATACTTAAATATTACCTATAAGCTTTTATAACTTAATTATATAATAATGAATTAATCTCATTCTCTAGCTACACTGTGATTATTCATATGTTTATATTAAATTATTTTTTGAATATGCTGAAAGGATATCATAAATATCTGAATATTCAGTCTAACCACAGTTTATAATAAGATTGAAACCATTCTTAAGCTTAGATTTTATATGTTAAAGAATCTTAAGTATTATCTTAATTTGACTAACTATATAATTATATATCTAATTATAATTATTAGTAAAGCTACTGCAAGAATAAAAGTATTATCTTTTTAGTATACATCTTATAAAGATAATATGTGCAATGGAAAATGTATTAGCTAAAAAATTAAAAATATTTAATAATTTGCAGACTGAGTTTGCGAAATTTCTAATCTATATAGCAGTCTAGATATTTTTAATGCTGCAATAATATTAATACTACTTAACTGAAAAAAATTAAAAATTTATGTATTCTGTTTTTTAGAAACTTAATTCAGTTTATTATATATTTCTAAGCTGCTTCTAAATCAGCTCAAATAAAAATATTAGCTAACTGAGCTTAAAATTATCTATCTAGTATAAATGCTTAAGAAGATTAAGCATATGATACAAATTTATAGATTATGCTGCAACTATTATTAGAGTAAAGTAGATGTTTATAAATTCTTATAAACTGAATGTATAATTATCCTCATGACGAAGTCGTAAAACGAGTCGTTGACCACGTCCAGCTCCTCGAACACGTGCGGCTCCGGGTTCATCTTCGTGTTGTCGTCGAAGTTCGCGACCATCCTCCCCATCCTCTTGTGCTCACCCGGATGCGCGCGGGAGCTGTTCAGGATCATGTCCGCGATCTTGTTGTCGCCGAAGATCGTCGCCTTCTTGTACATCATGTACTGCTCCGCGGTCGAGAACATCAGATCTTCGCAGATGAACTCGGACCTGTACCACTGGCTGAACTCGCCGTAGTCGTCGTTGATCCTCCAGAAGAAGATGACGTCCTCGGGGTCCATCTCGATCATCCCGTGTCCGTGCTCGTCCTCACGATGACGCCGACGCTGATGGTCGTCTTTCGTGTCTTCTTCAGCTCGCGATCGCGCAAGAAGAAGAACGAGTTGAACCGTGATCGAGCTGATGAACAAGACAGCATCATGAACCTCATCGAGGACCCGACGATGAACGAGAGGCCCTTCACGGCCACGAGGGTGATCAAGCCCGGCACCTCGACGGTGAGCGCGCCCAGGGTCGTGAGCTGCTGCTGGACCCCGATCAGGAGGGAGAACCTGTACGCGCCGCCCATGACGATCGAGGAGCTGAACAACACCATGGGCTGCACCAAGCACGTGAGGTGCAAGGGGCACCTGAGGACGGACCCGACCGGCAGCGTCTACATGATCCCGCACGGGTTCGCGGTGGGCGACGAGCTCAGGCACTCGGACGCGTACGTGATGAACAAGATGGTCATGGAGGGGAGGATGGGCGCGAGCGACATGGCGAAGTTCTGCTTCGGCAGGGTCTCGGGCAAGAGGGGGATCCTGAGGAAGGCCTGCAACGGGACCAGGCCCACGAACACGTTCAGGTTCGTCGCCTCGCCCTCGAAGGGGCCGCCGCACGTGGTCTACCTCCCGTACCACCTCTTCGACAGGGGCTTGTTCATCCACATCCACCCGAACGGCCGCTGCGTCACGAAGAGGTTGACGGAGGGGAGCCCGGTCCTGATCGGCAGGTGCCCCGCGCAGGGGTCCGAGAGCACGTTGCCGATGATAGCCATGAGGGGGACCAGGGGCGAGAGCTCGGCCAGGATCCCGCTCGAGATGTGCCCCAGGAACAACGCCGACTTCGACGGCGACGAGATCTACGGGATCGTGCCGGCGACCGACGCCGCGATCGAGGAGCTGTTGGACGGCTTGAGGAGGGCGTGGAACCCGAGCGTGATCACGAACATCTTCGAGACCGTGAAGGAGATCGTCAGCGAGTCCGCCAGCGACATCACCGTCGACCCCGTGATGTACAGCACAATGCCCCTCGAGGACATGGAGACGCACCCGGGCGGCAAGATGTACGAGCTCCTGATGCTGAAGCCGAAGACGTGGAGGACGATGTGCAAGACCATGCTCAGCAGGACGTACTGGAAGTCGTGGGTGACGAGGTCCGAGCAGGGGATCGTGAACACGATCATGGGCAGGCACGGGATCGCGGGCCCGTACGGCTACATGAGGCTGGGCATGATGCTGGGCACGTGCGTGACGACGTCCGGGGACAACCTCGTGATCGAGTCGCACCCGAGGCCCAGTGGCCATGCACGCGAGGCACAACCTCATGGCGTTGATGCACATGTTGACGATCGTGTAGCTCTACGCGGTCGTGTTCGGGTTCAAGTTGATCTGCAGTCCATCTACCTGTTCAACCTGTTCTTCGTTTTCATTTTCGTCATCGCATCCCAAGTTGAACATCGAGATCTACTCGGACGCCCAGTCGATCACCTCCGTGTCGTTGCTCATCCTCACGGTCGCGTCCCCGTGCTCGCCGGTGTTCTCGGGCGTGATCACGCTCATGTTGCCGAGGAAGATTGAGCCCAGCGTCGAGTTGATGTTCGTGTCCAGCCTGACGCCCGGGTACCTGTCCAGCTCCCTGATCACGTTCTTGATCCACCTGATGTCCGAGCACGTGACCGAGGTGTACCAGTCGAGCCCGAGCTGCTTGATGACCCCGATGATGTCCGTCTCCATGACCGCCTTGACGTTCTGGCTGAGGAAGGCGAACAGGAGCGAGACGGCGATCCTCTCCTGCGGCGTGAGTGTGACGCTGTCGATCTCCTCGACCATGGAGGTGACCATGAGCGCCAAGATGATCGGGTTCAACTCCATGCCCATCCTCGCGATCGACTCCAGGGTTGTGGACGGGTTCGAGGAGACGGAGCTGCTCCTGGACTCGTGCAGGGACATCATCATCTGGCTGTTGATCTCCGCGATGGTGTAGCAGACGTCGCTCATCTTCATCAGCGTCTCCATGGCCGGGATCTTGCTCCTGACCCCGCTGTGCTTCAACATGTCGATCCCGCGCTGGTACATGATCTTGGTCAGCTTCGTCATCGCGGACGAGCACGAGATGTAGTCGAGGCCCGGGTACGTCTTCACGACCGGCAACCTGGGCCTCGGGTGCGACTCGTGCTCGTCC
>Ga0207767_1000630_pt1 | contig 16834 bp, 14 predicted proteins | sample HigsolmetaGSP17D_FD_184845 | JGI IMG/M metagenome (GOLD analysis project Ga0207767, IMG submission 184845) | High solid enriched microbial communities from the Joint BioEnergy Institute, USA - SP1-7-D (SPAdes) | ecosystem: Engineered > Bioreactor > SSF (Solid state fermentation) > Aerobic >... | reverse complement strand
ACCCTAAAACCCTAAACCCTAAACCCTAAACCCTAAACCCTAAACCCTAAACCCTAAACCTAAAACCCTAAACCCTAAACCTAAAACCCTAATAGCTAAGAGCTTCTTATTATAGATTGCATAGTTGCACTCTACTAGTGCTATAGTTTTTGAGAAATAAACCACTAAGTGCTATTATTTATCTCTATTTATATCTAACTAAGAGAATACTTCAGCAACTACCTTATCTAAAGCATTAGTCTTCAGCTTGGTTGGTCAATAAAGGTTATAATAAATTAATACTAGAGCAGATATTAGCTATTTCTTAAGCAACTTAAAGATCTGAAGATACTAGAAGTTGAAGTTAAAGAGCATGTTCTTTCTTGTAAGATTAAACAAGGGTCTTGCAATACAGCTATAATTTTTAATAAACTGCTAATAGAAATTGCAAAAGCCTAGAAAAAATTACACTTTCTTAACTGTGATTGAGGGCTCTCAGTTCTGGATTACTGCTACCTTTTCTGGATTAACCTCTATTCTATTAGTGCCAACAATAAAGCCTAAATATTTAGTTTAAGTAATATAGAATTTATATTTTTTAATATTTGCTTGAAGCCCTGTTTCTCAGAATTAATTTAGCACTCTGATAACATGCTCCTGATGCTCTAGTTCATTCTGAGAATAGACTAGTATATTATTGATAAAGATAGTTATAAACTGGTTCAGATAATTCAAGAAGAGGTTGTTTATATATCTCTAGAAAGTAGCTAGTCTATTAATAAGCCTAAAGGGCATCACCTAATATTTATAAACTTTATAGCAAGTTCAGAATATTGTTAGATTTTCTGACTTAGAATTCATCCAGATCTTATAAAATGCCTGCTGGATATTAAGTTTAGTGAAGATTCTTGCTCAACTTAAACATTCTAGAGTCTTATTAATTAATAGCAGAAGGTAGTAGTTCTTCTTTAAAATAGCATTTAGCTTTTAATAGTTTACACAGAGGTGCAACCCCCTATTAACCTTGCAGATAAAGAGGATTAAAAAAGCAAAGAGAGCTCCACTAAAAATTATAAAACTCTTGCCTAGATTCTTTATTAGGTATTTCTTGATAGCTTCCAGTTTTTCAGCAAATTGCTTATATAAGAAGCTATAGCCTAGAGAGTTCTTCTCAGTAAGCTCAATGTAATAATTATAGAAACAGTGTAGTAATAGCTAATTAAAGGCTTTTTTAGAGAACATATTTTGTTAAAAACAGTAGTATGCTAAAAGGTATTTATTTAGATAGGCCTCTTTATTCTTTTTTATTGGTGGAGATCAGGTTTTTTCCTCAATAATCTGGTTAATCTTATAGAAATTGGTAATAAAGGTTTTGCTCTCTTAAGCCTAAGCAGAGTGGTGGAAGCCTGCAGCTTCAATTAAAGCAATGTCAATCTCCAGAGATTTCTTTAAAGGTTTTTTTAAAGGCTGTAAGCAGTGCTGTTTTACAATAGATCCTATTTTTTGAAGAACTTAGTTTATTTTAGCTAGATCTAAATGCTTATTTATAGCAGTAGTTTGGGGCAGTTAATATCTAGCAGGTTCAGCATCTGGAATTTGCTGCTGGGTATTTACTTTATCTCTTGCAGCTATAAGCTTATTAAGCTCTGGGTGCTGGTTCAGCCAAATCAAGCATTTATTTTGTATATTTAATTAAACATCTTGCTCCTCACACCACTTCCAGCCTAGAATTATGTTATGATGCTTAAAGTTAGCTATAAGCATAGGCATATCAGCCTGCTGATATTTATTAACTGTTAGATACAATATAATTGTGTGAGTGATTTGTTTTTTAGTCTGGCCATTATAACCTCAGATGTGACAATCAGAGTTTAAGGGCACTACTGATATTTGGAAGTATTTAATCACATTTCTTGTACAAGAAGTATTAATGAATATAGATCTGTTAGCTTCAGAGTCAATTAATATTTTCAGTTCCACACTTAGTCCATTTCTTAATATATGACTAAGTATAACAAAGTAATTGCTGTCAAGCAACTTGCTTATATCTAGTAAAGACAGGTCAACCTTATAGCTTTTCCCTAAAAAAAAGACTTTCTCTAGAGTAGAGCTTTTTCTGAATTTTAATTTTTATCTGATACTTTCTTCTTCTCTTCTAGAGTCTTAATCTTCAAGGTCTTCTTGCAGGGGTAATGTGAGGTAATATAGCTAGTCTTTTTATAGTAGAAGCATTTTTTTTATATTAGTTCTGCTCTCTGTTTATTATCTAGTCTGCTAGTTTTAGAAGCTGCAGGTGCAGCAATTCTGGTGGTATACTTATTACAGAGTTTAGCAGCAGAAGCAGTTCCAGCAGGTTTGTAAAACTTATTCTAGATCTTGAACTTTTCAGCATTGATCTGCAGAGTGTATACTGCCTGAGAACAGGCAGTAGAGAATTTATTAAAAATTCTAAAAATATAATAGTCTTAGATGGTCAGGTTTTAAAGTTTATTAGTAAGCTTATCAAAAAGCTTCTTCTTGTAGTTTTTTAAGTGTAGCTGGGATTCACCTGCCAGATGCATAAATTCTGTTAGAAAGTTATAGTATTTCTGGTGTGATTTTATCTGGAGGTAGTGCAGTTGGCATCTAGCTATTATATAATAATTCAGATTGAAGAAGATTGATTTCAGGTGCTTAAAGACCTTATTAGCAGTTTAATACTAGTTTACTAAGTCTTCTCAGAATTGAGAAGCTGTATATCTGGCAATGCATCTATCAAAGCAACTCTATATATATGCAATTTAGAGCAGATTGCTGAAGTAATAATTAGCATTAGCATTTAATTTGCCTTTTATCTAGGCTATTTAATTATTGAACTTGAGTTTCTTTCTATTAGTTAGAATGAGTGGGTTTGGGAGCTTAACAATGCACTTGAGTTAATCAGAGATAGAGGTAGTTCTACAATCTCTATAAATTTTTATAGCTATCTCTGTAAAGGCATCTTGATATTTGTCTTATTTAGTAATAAGTTCAATAATCTGATTTTCTTAAGCATTAAGTTACTGGTGGAGGTTCTCAGTATAATATTCTATATAATTAATCTGATGCTCTTTATTCTTCTGATTAGTTTTCTATATGTGAAGAAGGCCTTCAAAGAGTTCTTCTGGATTATTTTAATATTTGGCAAGAAATTCAGTCTTGGTAATTATTTCTAGCTTATTGATTTCTTGAGAGAGAATAAAAATATATTAAGATTTTTCTGATTTAAGGGATTTCTTAATTACACTAGTTAAATTAAAACTTGTAAGCTTATTAGCAGTTCAAGCTATTTTATTATTCTTCTGGGTTCTGGGTTCTGGAGGTCCTTAATCTAGACTGCAAAATTCTGAAGTCTTGAAAATTAAAAGAAAGAAGGTTTGTCTACCTCAAACATATATAAAATTGCTTATCACTCTGGATCACACACAACATGTAACTAGAGTAAACAAGAGAGTTTAGTAAAGTAAGAAGTTTAGAATTAATGTTTTTAATTATATAATAATGCCTAGTTATAGTATTATTAGCTGAACCTATAGTAGCTTGTCACACAGAATTAAAAGCATGAAGAAGAAAAAGAGAGAAATTATAATATTATGAGATAATTAATATTATTAAGTAGTTTTAGCAATATCTCCCACTGCCTACTTGTCTGCTATATTGTTATATTGTTAATATTTTTGTTCTGCCTCCTCATCTTTTCCTTTGACAGAACAACAGAACAACTTTAATTTAATTTAAATAAATTTTAAAGACAGCCTCTAGACTCAATTACAGAACCTGAATTTGAACTGAATCAAACAAAAATAGTGTGTGAGTTAACCACTACTGAGAAAGGCTTATTTAGGCAGAAATAACACATCTCAATTCTTCAAGATCTTCAGAATTAAGATGGTGAATTCCCAGAAAAATAGAAGATAACCTATAAGCAATTTAATAAACTTATTGAACAAGACCAGAAAGCCCTGTATAAGGCCATTTTGCATATCTTTAATACAGTACTTAATGACTATAATGAACTGCAGAAGAAGATTAATGGACTAAAACTTAAACTTAGCACTTTAAAGAATAATATAAATAAGGAGATTGCAGAGAAAGATGAACAGATTAATTAGCTTATAGCAAAATATAAGGACTACAAAAAACAAATTATTTAAATAGTTATGCAACAAGGAGCTAGCTCAGTTCATAAAATTTCTGTACCAGAAGCTTTTTATAAGTTCATTAAGCTGCCAGACCCATCTATTCTAACTGATGGAAAGAACCTAAAGTTCAATAATTAGCTTTTAAAGATAAAGAACAAACTGCTTGCAAATAAAAACCACTATTCAAATAAAGCTATATATATAGTATATATTCAGAACTGTGTGGGAGGTATTGCTGCTGACTATTTTACTCTCTAAATTTGTAGAGAGATAATTAACTGCTTTAAGACTGCAGATGAGATGTTCTACCATCTTAAAAGCATCTTTTAGAACCCAAATTGATTTAATAATGCAAAATTTTAGTTCTACCAGTTGAAGATAAACACTACTGACTCTTACTATAACTTCTTGACCAAGTTCCTGCATTTGGCAGGTGAGGCTCAGATCTCTAAATCTAAATACAAGAAAAAGCTGTTCCACCAATTAACCTGGAAGCTACAAGAGATGACAGTGACTTATCAGATTGAAGACACAGTTTTCTTTAAAGCATACTCAACCTGCTGTTCACAGATTGCTAGCAGCCTGCAGCAAATAATAGAGTGGAAACCAAAGAACCCTGACTATAATATTATTAAGAATTAATTAACTTTTAAAGAGTGCAGAATAACCTCTGCTATCTTAAACTCTTAAAGTGCCACAAGAAAGACCACTGATGACAAGCATAAAAATAAGCTTATAAAGAAAGAATGCTGCTTTTATTATAAGAGAAGAGAGTATAGAGCTGCTAACTATTCTATTAAGAAGTCAGCAGCAGCAGACTAGAAAGTGCTGAAGATAATTAAAAAATCTTCTGACATAAGCACTGACCAGGAGAGAAAAGAGGAACTCTAGAAAAAATCTTTTTTTTAAAGCATAAATATCAAATCAACCTTTCTTCATTAGATTTAAGCTGACTATTAGGCAGGGAACACTTTACAGTATCTAGTTAAATTTCAAGAAATAGATTGAGTATTATGCTTAAAGCATTGGTTAATTCTGGAGCAAATAAATCTATATTTATCAACACTCTAGTTGCTATCAATATAGTTAAGTTTTTTTGAACAATAGTGGTTTCTCTCAACTCCAACTGTCACATCTGTAGCTATAATGGCAAGACTGAAGAACAAATCACACATGCTATTATATTGCACTTAGCAGTGAATAGGTGCTGCCAAGCTAATGTGCCTATGCTAATTACTAATTTAGGTCAGCATGACATAATACTAGAATGGAAGTGGTGTGAGAAGCATAATATATAGCTGAATATATACAATAAATACCTGGTTTGGCCAGACTAGTGCCCAAAAATCAAGAGAATTCACCTGGCCTATAAAAAAATTATACTTTAAGCAATTCTAAAACAACCAAAACCTAACCCCCAGCACCAGCAGGATGCAGACTGTTGGGATAGACTAATAGTAATAGAGAATAAAGCAACTCCTCAAAAAAATTTTTAATGCTAGAATCTAGATATTAATTCTCATGCAGTTTCAACAGAGATAGGTAGTCAGATATAGTAAAAATAAACTATACAATTTAAGACAGAAGTTCTATTATGAAGTAACACTAATTTTTACTATTTAAAGAGCCTCTGAAAGAGCTGCCTAAAATCAATATTGCTTTAATTGAAGCTGCAGGTTTCTACTAAAATACTCAGTAGCACAAAAGTGAGGTCTTTCTTACAAGCCTCTATAAGATTAATTAAATCATTCAAAAAAAGACAAACCCTGCAAGCAGTAATAATAATAAGGAGGATTTGATTAATTCAAATCTGCCAGCCTAATATAAACTATAGAGGGATGTTTTTTTTAAGAAAGCTTTCAACAAGCTATTATTTTACTAATTATATAATTATAAAATTAAACTGATTAGTGAAAATACCCTGGGATATAGTCCTCTATACAAGCAGTCTGCAGAAGAATTGGAAGCCACTAAAAAGTACTTGATAAAGAATCTGGATAAGAGCTTTATAGTCTTTAGTGGAGCATCTTTTGCATCACCTATACTGTTTATCAGGAAAGCTAATGAAGGTCTACACCTCTGTGTAGATTATCAAAAGCTAAATAATATTATCAAGAAAAACTGATACTCTCTGCTATTAATTAATAAGACCTTGAAACACCTAAGCCAGGCAAGAGTGTTTACCAAGCTAAATATCTAGCAAGCTTTTCACAAGATACAGATGAACTCAGAGTCAGAAGATTTAACCACCTTTCAGACCTGCTATAATGTCTATAAGTATAAGATAATGCTCTTTAAACTTATTAATAAACTTGCTATTTTTTAGTGCTATGTAAATGACCTCTTCCTTGATTACCTAGACCAGTTTATGACAGTGTTTATTGATGACATACTAGTTTATTCAGAGAATGAACTGGAGCACAAAGAGCACATTATTAAGGTTTTAAACAGACTAAAAGAAGCAGGATTGTAAGCAGATATTAAGAAATATAAATTTTATATCACACAGACTAAATATTTAGAGTTTATAGTAGATGTGAACAAAATTAAGGTGGATTCTGCTAAAATAATAATAATCAAGAATTGAGAGCCTTTTTCAATAATTAAGAAAGTCTAATTCTTTTTAGGCTTTTGCAACTTCTATTAACAGTTTATTAGAAACTATAATTGTATTGCCTATTCTCTTTATAATCTGACCTAAAAAAACCTGCCCTTCAACTTCAACTCTTAATGCCTATAGGTCTTTAAAGAGCTCAAGAAGAAGCTGATATCTGTCTTAGTTTTAATCCACTATAGCTTTCACCAACCCATAAGGGTAGAGACAGATACTTCTGATAAAGTAGTGATAGAAATACTCTCTCAGCAAGATATTAATAGAGACCAGCAATAGCATCTAGTAGCATATTTCTCAAAGTTTATAGCTCTAGCTAAATATAACTACACAATCCATAACAAGAAACTCTTGGCTATTATTCAGGCTCTGCAGAAATAATGCCCAGAGCTAGAAAATCTTCAGAATAAGGAGCTATTTAACATCCTGATAAATTACTAAGTTCTAGAGTATTTTATAAAGATCAAGGTTCTAACCTCCAGACAGGCTAAGTGTGTGACAGTGCCCAATCATAATATTATTAGCTAAAACTATAGTAGCTTGTCATACAGAATCAAAAGCATGGAGAAGAAAAAGAGAGAAATTATAGCATTATAGAGTAGTTGATATTATTAAGTAGTTCTGGCAGTATCTCCTACTGCTTACTTGTCTGCTACACTGTTATATCACCTCCCCCCCTTCAAAAACACCTGCCCACAGGTGTTCAAGGTCTAAGTAACTGGCTTGTTATTATCTTTATGCTTCTCTGGGTCCTCATCATTCTCCCAGCATCTTAACCACTCTTTTAGCTGCTTTGGGGGTTCAGGCAGGTCTGAGTAGCACTTATGAAAGCTTTGTAGGCAGTGCAGTGAGCCTATAAAATTTGCTGTCAGGTGTGACAGTGTGGCGGACAAGTAGGTGGTGAGAGATACTGCTAGAACTACTTGACAATATTAACCACTTTATAATATTATAATTTCTCTCTTTTTCTTCTCCATGCTTTTGATTCTGTATGACAAGCTACTATAGTTTTAGCTAATAATACTATGACTGGGCATTATCACATAATCAAAAGCATTAATTTTAAACTTCTTATTTTACCAAACCCTCTTGTTTACTCTAGTTACATATTATGTGTAATCCAGAGTAATAAGCAACTCTACACATGTTTGGGGGTAGACAAACCTTCTTTTTTTCAATTTTCAAGACTCTAGAATCTTGCAGCCTAGATCAAGAACCTCCAGAACCCAGAATCCAGAAGAATAATAAGATGGCTTGAACTGCTGACAAGCCTATAAATCTCAACTTAACTAGTGTGGTTAAGAAATCCCCCAAATCAGAAAAATCTTAACATATTTTTATTCTTTCTTAAGGAATTGATGAGCCAGAAATAATTACCAAGACTAAATTCCTTGCCAAATATTAAAATAATCCAGAAGAACTCTTTGAAGGCCTTTTTCACATGTGGAAGACTAATCAGAAGAACAAAAAGCATTAAATTAATTATACAAAATATTGCACTAAGAACCTCCACCAGCAACTTAATGCCTAAGAAAGTCAGATTATTAAACTTATTACTAAACAAGATAAATATTGAGATGCTTTTGCAGAGATAGCTGTAAAAATTTATAGAGATTATAGAACTACCTCTGTCTCTAATTAATTTAGGTGCATTATTAAGCTCCCAGACCCATCTATTCTAACTGACAGAAAGAAACTCAAGTTCAATAATTAAATAGCCTAGATAAAAGGCAAATTGAATGCCAATGCTAATTATTACTTCAGCAATCTGCTTTAAGTTATATATATGCAGAGTTGTCTTAATAAGTGTGCCATCAGACATGCAGCTCCCTAATTCTAAGAAGACTTAATGAACCAGTACCAGACTGCTGATAAGGTTTTCAAGCACCTGAAATCAATCTTCTTCAATTTAAACTACTGTATAACAGCTAAACACTAACTGTGCTACCTCCAGATGGAATCACACCAGAAATACCATGACTTTCTAGCAGAATTTATACATCTGACAGGTGAATCCCAGCTGCACTTAGAAGACTACAAGAAGGAGCTTTTTGACAAGCTTACAAATAAACTTCAGAACCTAACTATCTAAGACTATTATATTTCTAGAATTTTTAATGAATTCTCTACTGCCTGTTCTCAGGCAACATACACTCTGCAGATCAATGCTGAAAAGTTCAAGGCCTGGAACAAGTTTTATAAACCTGCTGGGACTGCTTCTGCTACTAAACCCTGTGATAAGCATATCATCAGGACTGCTGCACCTGCAGCTTCTAAGGCTAGCAGACTAGATGATAAACAGAGAGTAGAACTAATGCAGGAAGAAAAGTGCTTTTATTGTAAGAAGATCAGCTATATTGCCCTATACTGCCCCCACAAGAAGGCCTTGGAGATTAAAACCCTGAAAGAGAAGAAGGAAGTATCAGATAAGAATCAAAATTTGAGAAAAGCTTTACTCTAAGAAAAGTCTTTTTTCTAAAGAAAAGCTATAAGGTTGACCTGTTTTTACTAAATATGAGCAAGTTGCTCAGCAGCAATCACTTTGTTATACTTAATCATGTGTCAAGAAATGGACTAAGTGTGGAACTAAAGGCATTGGTTAACTCTGGAGCTAACAGATCTATATTTATTAATACTTCTTGTGCAAGAGATGTGACTAAATACTTTCAAACATTAATAATGCCTCTAAACTCTGATTGCTGCATCTGGGGTTATAATAGCCAGACTGAAGAACAAATCACCCACACAATTATATTGCATCTGGCAGTTGATGAGCATTGGCAGGCTGATGTGCTTATGCTTATAGCCAACCTTGGGCATCATAACATGATTCTAGGCCAGAAATGATGTGAGGAGCAAGATATTTGGTTGAATATACAGAATAGGTGCTTGATTTGGCTGGATCAGCACTCAGAGCTTAATGAGCTCATAGCTGCAAGAGATAAAGCAAATACCCAGCAGCAAGTTCCAGATGCTGAACCTGCTAGATATCAACTGCCCTGAACTGCTGCTATAGATAGGTATTTGAATCTAGCCAAAATAAACTGAGCCCTTTAAGAGATAGAATCTATTGTAAAACAGCACTGCTTACAGCCTTTAAAGAAACCCCTAAAGAAACCCCTGAAAATTGATATTGCCCTAATTGGGGCTGCAGGCTTCCACTGCTCTGCTCAAGCTTAAGAGAGTGAAACCTTTATTACCAGTCTCTATAAGATTAACCAGATCATTGAGGAAAAAACCTGATTTTTACCAACAGAAAAGAATGAAGAGGTCTATCTAGATAAATATCTCTTAATATATTACTATCTCTGGTAGAATGTGTTCTCTAAGGAAGCCTTTAATCAGCTATTACTACATCATTTCTATAACTACTATATTGAGCTCACTGAGAAGAACTCTCTAGGCTATAGCCTTTTGTATAAGCAATCTGCTGAGGAACTAGAAGCTACCAAAAAATACCTGATAAAAAATCTAAGCAAGAGTTTTATAGTCTTTAATAGAGCTCTCTTTGCTTCCCCAATTCTCTTTGTCCACAAGGCTAATGGGGGGTTGCACTTCTGTGTGGATTATTGAAAGCTAAATACCATCTTAAAGAAGAACTGCTACTCTCTGCTATTAATTGATGAGACTCTAGAATGCCTAAGTTGAGCAAGGATCTTCACTAAACTTGACATCTAGTATAATAGCACTCAGTTATAGTATTATCAGCTAGAACTATAGTAGCTAGTCATACAGAATTGAAAGCATGAGGGGAGAGGAAAGAATCTGCAGAGCTTTATATAATATATATAAGCAAGTAGAACTGGCAGTATCTCAGAGATAAAGAAATGCTTAACACTGCCTATCTTATTATTTAGATGTGCTATGCCATCACATCACTCTCCTCCTCTTTCAGAAGAACACCTGCCCACAGGTATGTAGAATCAATTATACTAGTTTATTATTATCTGGATGATTATCTGGTTCTTCTCCATTATCCCAGCATCTCAGCCACACCATTAAGCATCACAGTGGGCCTGGCAGGTCTGAATATCAATTATGGAAGCTGTGTAGTTAGTAGGGGAATTCTTTGAAGTTTCTTGCTAAATACCAAGCTGGATCATAATTGTAGCCCACTTATTTAACTCTGTATTGAAGCTTTCTCTGATAAAGACATACTATTAAAATCTTCTCCACTTTCTATTTCTGCTCCCTATTGACCTCAATGGGGGGAGAGGGGTTCTTAATCTGGCCTGAAAAAAAGTTTGTAGCAGCCCTCTGCAACTTGTCTGAGGAGAATACTGAGTGTATATAGATAAAACTAAAAAGATCAAGTTAGTAAGTATTGCCAACTTTCTCAATAATACAGTATAGCCCTGCTATTTGGAAGTCAAGCTTTCAGCTTGGTTGATCTGTCCTCCAGTTCTTTATTGATATCCACACTGAATCTCTCACTTTAAAGTCTGCTGTTCTTCTATGCTGGTCTGCCTGTCACTGTTGAGAGTTTTAGGCCTTTTCAATCAGTTTTCTGGCAAAGTTTCAAGTGGCCTCCAGCCTCTTAACCCATCTACATGTGTCTGTTTGGTTCAGCTGTTCTATAGCAGATTGATCTGCCAGCTGGGGGTGCTGCCAGTCAAAGAAGGTCTGAGAGATGACACCATAATTTAATAAGAAGAGGGAAACCCCTGTTGAATCATAAAATAGAACTGCTGCTGCAAAATCCAAGATTGAGAGCTATTTAGACCAGTCATCCTGATAGTGGTTGACAAAGGGGCAGAGGCACTGTGCAATATGCTGATTAATAATTTTAGTCTGCCCATCAGTCTGAGGGTGGTCAGTGGTTGACAGTTTCAATTTAATGTCTAGTATCTGACAGAATTCATCCCAAAAGTCTGAAATAAATTGAGGGCCATAGTTTAAGACAATAATGTCTAGGGGTTCTGTCTATCAATAAATATGTAGAATAAAGAGCCTTGCCATATTTTGTGCTGTAGTAGTCTTGTGGCATGGTATGGATATGGGTCTCTTACCTAGACAATCTACTACTACAAAGGCAGCATCATAACTGTGCTTGTTCTTGGGGAAACTTCAGAAGTCCATTGATATATATCTTCAGAGCTGCTCAGGGATAAGCAGTGGCTGCAGTAGTCTTGGGGGCTTATCCTGTGGGTTCTGGCTCTATTAGCAGGTGTGGTAATTGGCCACATATTGGTCAACATCTCTAGTCATGTTAGGCCAATAGTATCTTTCAGCAACCAATCTCCACATCTTATTCCATCTGGGGTGAGCTGTGGAGAGTTAGCAATGTATTTTATTCAGCAGTTGAACCTGTAGATCTCTGTCCTCTGAGACTACCAACTGGTTTGGGCTATATAGCAAGAGGTCTTTTTTTAGAAGCTATAGAGCTTGGCCTTTTCTAGCTATTGCATGCCAATTCTCCAAGAACTTGTGAGTTTGGTTAGCCTGCAATAGGCAGTCTGCCAGGTGCAAGTTTTCATTAATTGGAGCTAGTTCAGCTCTAGGGAGTTCTATCTCCTTAACAATTTAGAGATCTAGCCACTCTATTTTCAGAAGCTGCTGTGTCTGGTGTTCTTTCTTCAGGCTGTTCTGGGCTTCTACCATTGCTGGCTGTTGGGACAGGGTGTCTGCTAAGAGGTTCTGCTTATTTAAGCAATATTAAATAAGAAAGTAGAATCTTGTTAAATATTCAGCCCACTTAGCCTGTCTGGAGGTCAGGATCTTGATCTTCATGAAGTATTCTAGAGTCTAATGGTTTATCAGAATGTTAAATAGCTTCTTATTCTAAAGACCCTCTAGCTCTGGGTGCTATTTCTGCAGAGCCTGAATAATAGCCAAGAGTTCCTTGTCATGGATTGTGTAGTTACATTTGGCTGAGGCTATAGACTTTAAGAAGTATGCCACTAAATACTATTGCTGGTCTCTATCAACATCTTGCTGAGAGAGCACTTCTGCTATTATTTTATCAGAGGCATCTGTCTCTACCCTTATGGGTTAGTGAGGGCTATAGTGGATCAAGACTGAGGCAAACATCAGCTTCTTCTTGAGCTCTTTAAAGACCTGTAGGCATTAGAAGTTGAAGTTAAAGAGCAGATTCTTTCAGATCAGATTGTAAAGAGAATGGGCAATGCAACTGTAATTCCTAATAAACTGTTAATAGAAGTTGCAAAAGCCTAGAAATAATTGGACTCTTTTAACTGTTGAAGGAGGCTCCCAATCCTTGATTATTACTATCTTAGCAGGATTTATTTCAATTCTGTTCACACCTACTATAAACCCTAGATATTTGGTCTGTGTAATATAGAATTTATATTTTCTGATATTTGCTTGCAATCCTGCTTTTCTTAGTCTGTTTAGAACCTTAATGATGTGCTCCTTGTGCTCCAGTTCATTCTCTGAATAGACTAGTATGTCATCAATAAACACTGTCATAAACTGGTTCAGGTAATCAAGGAAGAGGTCATTTATATAGCACTGAAAAATAGCAGGTCTATTAATAAGTTCAAAGAGCATTACCTTGTACTTATAGACACCATAGCAGGTTCAAAAGGTGGTTAAATCTTCTGACTCTGGGTTTATCCATATCTTGTGAAAAGCTTGCCAGATATTCAGCTTGGTAAACATTCTTGCCTGGCTTAGGCATTCCAAGGTCTCATCAATTAATAGCAGAGAGTATTAGTTCTTCTTGGTGATATTATTCAGCTTTCAGTAATTCACACAGAGGTGTAGGCCTCCATTAGCCTTTCTAACAAACAGTATGGGTGATGCAAAGAGTGCTCTACTAGAGACTATAAAGCCCTTGTCCAGATTCTTCATTAAGTACTTCTTGGTGGCTTCCAATTCTTCTGCAGACTACTTGTATAGGGGACTATATTCCAGGGTATTTTCACCAGTCAGTTTAATTTTATAATTATACAGTTAGTAAGATAATAGCTTGTCAGAAGCCTTTTTGGAAAAGATATCCCTCTATAGTCTATATTGGGCTGGCAGATTTGAATCAATTAAATTCTCTTCATTATTGTCACTGCTTGCAGGGTTTGTCTTTTCTTGAATGATTTAATTAATTTTATAGAGGCTTATAAGGAAAACCTCACTTTTATGCTGCTAAATATTTTGGTGAAAACCTGCAGCTTCAATTAGAGCAATGTTGATTCTAGGCAGCTCTTTCAGGGGCTCTTTAGGTGGTAGAAATTAGTGTTGCTCCACAATTAAACTCCTGCCTTGAATTGCACAGTTTATTTTTGCCATATCTGACTGCCTATCCCTGTTGAAACTGTGCAGGGGTTGATACCTAGATTCTGGTATTAAAGTTCTTCTTTGAAGAGTTGCCTTGTTTTCTATTGCTATTAGTCTATCCCAACAGTCTGCATCCTGCTGGTGCTGGGGGTTAGGTTTTGATTGTTTTAGAATTGCCTGAGGCATAATTCTTTCACAGGCCAGGTAAGTTCTCTCAATTTTTAAGTGCTGGTTCAGCCAAACCAGATGCCTATTGCACACATTTAGCTATATATTATGCTTCTCACACCACTTCTGTCCTAGTATCATGTCATGCTGACCTAAATTGGCAATCAGCATGGGCATATTGGCTTAGCAGCACCCATCCACTGCTAGGTGCAATATAATGGCATGTGTGATTTATTCTTCAGTCTTGCCATCATAACCACAGATGCAACAGTTGGAGTTGAGGGGAACCACTGTTGTTCAAAAAAACTTGGCTACATTAATAGCAATCAGGGTGTTGATAAATATAGATCTATTTGCTCCAGAATTGACCAATGCTTTAAGCATAATGCTCAATTCATTTCTTGAAACTTAACTAGATACTGTAAAGTGTTCCCCACCTAATAGTCAGCTTAAATCTAATAAAGAAAGGTCAATTTGATACTTATGCTCTAGAAAAAAGACTTTTTTTAGAGTTCCTCTTTTCCCTTCTGGTCAGTGGTTATGTCAGAAGATTCTTCAATTATCTTCAGCACTTTCTGGTCTGCCACTGCTGACTTTTTAATGGGATAATCAGCAGCTTTATACTCTCTTCTCTCACAATAGAAGCAGCATTCTTTCTTTATAAGCTTATTCTTGTGCTTGTCACTAGTGGTCTTCCTTGTGGCACTCTGAGGGTTTAAGGTAGCAGGGGTCATTCTGCACTCTTTAGAAATTAACTAGTTCTTGATGATACTATAGTTAGGGTTCTTTGGTTTCCACTCTGTTATTTGCTGCAGGCTGCTAGCAATCTGCAAACAACAGGTTGAGTATGCTTCAAAGGAGACTGTGTTCTCAATTTAATAAATCACTATTATCTCCTGCAGCTTCTGGGTTAATCAGTGGAACAGCTCTTCCTTATATTCAGATTTAGAGATCTGAGCCTCACCTGCTAAATGCAGGAACTTAGTCAAGAAGTTATGGTAAGAGTCAGTGATGTTCATCTTCAACTGGTGGAACTGGAATTTTGCATTATTAAGTCAATTTGGGTCCTGAAAGATGCTTTTAAGGTGGCAGAACATCTTATCTGCAGTCTTGAAGTGGTTGATTGTCTCTCTGCAAATTCAGAGAGTAAGGTGGTCAGCAGCAGTGCCTTCCACACAGTTTTGAACATATGCTATATGTATAGCTTCATTTGGATAGTGGTCTTTATTTGCAAGCAGTTTATTCTCCATCTTTAAAAGCCAGTTATTGAACTTTGGGTCCTTTCCATCAGTCAGGATAGGTGGGTCTGGCAGCTTAATAAACTTGCAAAAAGCTTCTGATGCAGGGGTTTCATGGACTGAGCCAGCTTCTTATTGCATAACCATCTGAATAATCTGTTCCTTGTAGTTCTTGCATTTTACTACAAGCTAATTAATTTGTTCATCTTTCTTTGCAATCTCCTCATTTGTATCATTCTTTAGGGTGCTAAATTTAAGTTCTAGTTTATTAACCTTCTTCTGCAGTTCATCATGGTCATCAAGTACTGTGTTGAAGGTATGCAAAATAGCCTTGTAAAGGGCTTTCTGGTCTTGTTTAATAAGTTTATTAAATTACTTATATGTCATCTCTCATTCTTCTGGGAATTCACCATCTTGATTCTAAGGGTCTTAAAGAATTGAGATGTGTTGTCTTTGCCCAGATAGGCCTTTCTTAGTGGTGGTTGACTCACATGCTATTCTTGTTTGATTCAGTTCAAATTCAGGTTCTGTAATCAAGTCTAGAGGCTGTCTTCAAAGTTTATTCAGGTCAAATCAAAGTTGTTCTGTTGTTCTGTCAAAGGAAAAGATGAGGAGGCAGAACAAGAACATTAGCAACACAGTTGTTACTAGCTCTTTGTGCTCCTAAAGGATAATAGTATTAATAGAATAAAGTAAGATTAATGCTTTTGATTATGTGACAGCGCTCAGTTATAGTATTGTTATGGACCTTGCCATACAAAGGCCGGATAATTATAGGACCGAGGGTAGTAACTGATCAGCATGTGACTGACCGCGATCACCTTGATCACCTTGATCACCTTGATCACCACGATCACCATGATCACCATGATCACCATGATCACTATGATCACCAAGACTCGGGGAAAAGGCATGTATATAATGACGCTCCTTTCAGACAGAATCGGACCCTCGTGGTCGATTCCCATAGCAACCTGTCATATAGGCATTGCTAGTAACACAGGTCTATTCTTGCTTCCATATTGCTCACCCCCTTGTTTCTTGTCTTCAAGATAAACCAACGACCCCTTTAGGTCTAGTTATCTAGGCCTGTCGTTACACTTCGACCACCTTTCTTGCAGGAAGCAAGGCGTGTTGTGGGCACTCAAGAGACTGCAGGCATGGAGGGGCATATCTCCACTCAGGAACTGGCCCAAGCGGTAAGGGCCCTACAAGAACAGATTCAGCAGTTACAGGAGCAGTTACAGGGACAGGTCAATGAGAATATGCGGCTGCGAGAACAAATGGGATACCTTGGGCACCAGACACACCCGGATGGGAGCAACACAAGACAGACAATTGAAGCAAGCCCTAACCAGGATCCAACCCAACGGACTAAGGTGGCTAAACCAGACCTCTTTTATGGAGAAAGGAAGAAACTCCAGATGTTCATTTCCCAGTTGGAA
>Ga0207767_1000629_pt1 | contig 16850 bp, 11 predicted proteins | sample HigsolmetaGSP17D_FD_184845 | JGI IMG/M metagenome (GOLD analysis project Ga0207767, IMG submission 184845) | High solid enriched microbial communities from the Joint BioEnergy Institute, USA - SP1-7-D (SPAdes) | ecosystem: Engineered > Bioreactor > SSF (Solid state fermentation) > Aerobic >... | reverse complement strand
CTGTCGATGCGCTACGCCGGCGTGCAGTGGGGCAGTGGTGACCTCGCACTGCTGAGCGAATACTGGTGGAAAACGCGGCAGATCCGCGAGTGGCGCCTGCAGCCAGACGGCGGCGCCGCGCCGGTGAAGGTCCGCGAGGGGTCCTACGAGGACCGCTACGCCGATCCCGGCATGGCGGTGATGATGCCCGACGCCACCGGCAACAGCCGTCTGCTGATCGCCGCCGACGGCAACAGCATCTACCGCATCGGCGACGGCGCCTCCGAAGAAGGCGACCGCCCGTTCCTGGACCGCCAGAATCTCGCCGACGGCAGCACCACGCGCCTGTTCCACTCACAGGCGCCGTACTACGAGTCGCCGAGCGCGGTGCTCGATGCCGAGGCCACGCGCCTGCTGACCTCGCGCGAGACCCAGACCGAGCCGGCCAACATCTACGTGCGCCGTCTCGACACGCCCGACGCCGATCCGGTCGCATTGACGGCGTTCGAACATCCCACGCCGCAGCTGCGCGACGTGCAGAAGGAACTGGTGCGTTTCAAGCGCAAGGACGGCGTGGACCTCAGCGGCACGCTGTACCTGCCGGCCGGCTACGACGCCAGGCGCGACGGGCCGCTGCCGATGCTGATGTGGGCCTACCCGGGCGAGTTCAAATCCGCCGACGCGGCCAGTCAGGTCACCGATTCGCCGCATCGCTTCAACGCGATCGGCTACTGGGGGCCGCAGGCGTACCTGGCGATGGGCTATGCGGTGTTCGCCGACGTGTCGATGCCGATCATCGGCGAGGGCACGGCCGAACCGAACGACACCTACATCGAGCAGCTCGTCGCCAGCGCCGAAGCCGCGATCGACGAGGCCGTGCGTCGCGGCGTCGCCGACCGGCGTCGCATCGCGATCGGCGGGCATTCCTACGGCGCCTTCATGACCGGCAACCTGCTCGCGCATTCGCGTCTGTTCGCGGCCGGCATCGCCCGCAGCGGCGCCTACAACCGCACGCTGACGCCGTTCGGCTTCCAGGCCGAGGAGCGCAATTACTGGCAGGCGCAGGACACGTATCTGAAGATGTCGCCGTTCAACTACGCCCAGAACATCAAGGACCCGATCCTGCTGATCCACGGCGAAGAGGACAACAATTCGGGCACCTTCCCGATGCAGAGCGAGCGCATGTTCGCCGCGATCAAGGGCCTGGGCGGCAACGCGCGCCTGGTGATGCTGCCCAAGGAATCGCACGGCTACCGCGCGCGCGAATCGATCCTGCACATGCTCTACGAGACCAACGCCTGGCTCGAGCAGTACGTCAGGAACCGCCCGGCGGAGGACGCCGCGCGCTGAGGTCGACAGCCTCCCGGATTCGCGGGAGGCGCAATGCTCGGAAGGAGGGGGCGCGCGCAGCGAAACGCATCGTCGCGATACCCGGCGCACGCCAGACTCGATGGCGATGTCTTCGGTGAAGGCTTCGCCGACTGCGATCGCCGGCCGGCTGACGGCCATGACGGGCTTCGCTGCGCTCTACCCATTCTGCGACCAGCAGCGTATGCCTATGCCCAGTCGGGTCGCGGCAGGTCCGCGACCGCGCGACGCATGCTGTCGTTCCAGCGGGTGCGGATCGACTGCAGATAGGGGTCGCCTTCCTCGAACCGCTGCTGGATCTCGACCTTGAAACTGTCGCGCCTGTAGACCAGCAGGTCGATCGGCAGGCCGACCGACAGGTTGGAGCGGATCGTCGAGTCGAACGACACCAGCGTGCACCTGGTCGCGGTCACCAGGTCGGTATGCGCATCGATCACGCGGTCGAGGATGGGCTTGCCGAACTTGATCTCGCCGGTCTGGAAGAAGGGCGTCTCGCCCGAACTCTCGATGAAGTTGCCTTCCGAATAGACCAGGAACAACCGCGGCGCCTCGCCCTTGATCTGGCCGCCGACGATGAAGCTGCCGCTCGGGTCGATGCCGCTGTCACGCAGGTAGGCCTCGTCGCGCCCGCGGATTTCGCGCATCGCATCGCCGACGACCTGCGCGACCTGGAACATCGACTGCGCGTTGAGGATGCCCGGGCGCTCGGGCTCGTGACGCGCGCGGTGCTCGAGCAGGTTGAGCACGTTCTGGGTCAGCGACAGGTTGCCCGCCGACAGCGTCACCACGACCCGTTCGCCGTCCTGCGCGAACACGCGCATCTTGCCGGCGCGGCGCACGTGGTCGACGCCCGCATTGGTGCGCGAATCCGACGCCAGCACGAGGCCGTCGTCGAGGTTGAGTCCGATGCAATAGGTCATGGAGGTGCGGCGGTGTCGCGATCACAGGCCGCCATTGTGCCCGGCGTGGCCGGGCAGGGACACACCCGCGATGCACTCAGATCGTTGCGTACTGCCGCTGCGCCATTCCCGGGCCCGGGCCGCCGGGGTGGGCGTCGATGGTCATGAACTGCCGGTGGATCTCGGCGCCCAGGCGTCCGAGTCGGGTCATCGCGTCCTGCAGCCAGCTTTCCAGTCCGCCGGCGATGATCTCGTCGATCCGGGCATAGCGTGACTGGGCCGACAGCGCGCCGGCCTGGCGCGCGACCTCGAGCGACGCGCCGCCGGCCAGTTCCTGGAGGATCTGGTGGATCGCGCCCACGCAGGTCTGCAGCGAGCGCGGATTGTCGCCGTTGAGCAGCATCAACGTGGCCACGCCTGCCGGGCTCACCGACTCACGGTACAGCCGGCGATAGGTTTCGAACGCGGAGAGCGCCTGCAGCAGCGCGCTCCACTGGAAGTACTGGGTGGCGTCGCGGGCCTCGCCGGTCTCGGGCAGGTCCTCGTCGCTGGCGATCATGTCGAGCAGCCGGATGGCCCATTCCGCGCGTTCGATGAAGGCTCCCAGCTGCAGGAAACGGTAGCCCTCGCCACGTCCCAGCGTGCCGATGGTGATGCCGCGGAACGAGGCCGAGCGTGTCTTGACCCAGTCCAGCGTGCTGCCCAGGCCCTCCTGGCGCAGGCGCGTGGCGTCGAAACGGCGGATCTCCAGCCACGAGCTGTTGAGGTCCTCGTACATCTCCGAGGTGATCGCCACGCGCTGGGCACGGGCGTTCTCGCGCGCGTTGCGCAGGCAGTTGAAGATCGACCCGGGATTGGCGGACGAGAGCAGCAGGTGCTGCACGACGCCTTCGGCGTCGATGCGCGCGTGCTGCTGCAGGTAGTCGGGCACCAGGCCCAGCGCATCCAGGGCGCGACGCCAGGGCGCCGCCTGTGCCTTGCCGCGGTCGAGCCGCTCGGGCAGCAGTGCGATGCGCTGCGCCATGTCGAGCAGGCGTGCGGTGTTCTCGGCGCGCTCCATGTTGCGCGCCACCCAGTAGAGATCGTTCGCGGTGCGGCACAACATCCGATCAGCCCTCCATGACCCAGGTGTCTTTCGTGCCGCCGCCCTGCGACGAATTGACCACCAGCGAACCCTCGCGCAGGGCGACGCGGGTCAGGCCGCCGGGCACCACGTGGATGCGGCGGCCGCTGAGGATGTACGGCCGCAGGTCGATGTGCCGCGGTGCCAGGCCGCTCTCGACGAAGGTGGGGCAGGTCGACAGGGACAGCGTGGGCTGGGCGATGTAGTTGCCCGGGTCGGCGAGGATGCGCGCGCGGAAGGTCTCGATCTCGGCCTGCGTCGATGCGGGGCCGACCAGCATGCCGTAGCCACCGGCGCCGTGGACTTCCTTGACCACCAGTTCGGGCAGATGCGCGAGCGTGTACTTCAGATCGTCCGGGTTGCGCAGCTGCCAGGTCGGCACGTTGTGCAGGATCGGCTCCTCGCTGAGGTAGTAGCGGATCATCTCCGGGACGTACGGATACACCGACTTGTCGTCGCCCACGCCGGTGCCCGGCGCGTTGGCCAGCGTGACGTTGCCGGCGCGGTAGGCGCCGAACAGGCCCGGCACGCCGAGCATGGATTCGGGCCGGAACACGGTCGGGTCGAGGAAGTCGTCGTTGATGCGGCGGTAGATCACGTGCACGCGTTGGGCGCCGCGCGTGGTCTGCGCGTAGACCATGTCGTCGTGGACGTAGAGGTCCGCACCTTCGACCAGTTCCACGCCCATCTGCTGGGCGAGGAACGCATGCTCGTAATACGCCGAGTTGGCCGCCCCGGGCGTCAGCACCGCGACCACGGGATTGTCGATGTTCGCCGGGGCGCACTGGCGCAGGACTTCCAGCAGGGCGTCGGGATAGCGATCGACCGGCGCGATCTGCTGCTGGGCGAACAGTTCGGGTATCAAGCGCGCCATCATGCGACGGTTCTCGAGCATGTACGACACGCCCGAGGCGACGCGCAGGTTGTCCTCGAGCACGTAGTACTCGCCGTCGCCGGCGCGCACCAGGTCGATGCCCGACACGTGCGAATAGGTGTTGCAGGCGACCTTGAGGCCCTGCATCTCCTTGCGGTACTCGCTGTTGCCCAGGACCAGTTCGGCCGGGATGCGGCGGTCGCGCAGGATGCGCTGCTCGCCGTAGATGTCGCCCAGGAACAGGTTCAGCGCATGCACGCGCTGGCGCAGGCCGGCTTCGAGCACTTTCCATTCGCGGGCCGGCAATACGCGCGGCACGATGTCGAATGGGATCAGCCGCTCGTTGCCCGACTCCTCGCCGTAAACCGAGAAGGTGATGCCGACCCGGTGGAACGAGATCTCCGCCTCGCGACGCTTGTGCGCGATCTGTTCGTCGGGTGTCGCCTGCAGCCAGTCGTCGAAGTCGCGATAGTGCGGGCGGACCTGCCCATCGGCATCGTGCATTTCGTCGTAGCTGGGCGACATCGGGTGACAGGCTCCGTGGGCAGTGCGCGGGCGGATCTGTGCCGCACTGCACCGATAGCATGCGAACTGCGCAATGCACAACGGGTGACGATGTGCTTCGCGCCGGGGACGCTGATCGGTCTCGATGAAATGGCCTTTGACGGCTTGGGCGCCTGCCGGGTACCACGCCCGGTCGCGGCCCGATATCCGTTTGGTGGTCGTGGCACCCGGCAGGCGCTGGACACATCGCCGCGGCGGACCGGAAAGCAGAGGCATCGGGAGTCTGCGCAGGATGGGTAGAGCGCAGCGAAACCCATCGAGGGTGCTGCAGGAAAGTATTCCTCGCACCAACGAAAACGGGCCGCTTGCGCGGCCCGTTCCGGTCACACGTGGAGTGCGGCGAACGCCGCGCCCGCTTACTTCAGCCTGGCATCCGCGCGCAGTGCGTCGGCGCGGTCGGTCTTCTCCCAGGAGAAGGCCGTCGCGTTGTGCGACTTGCCGGCGCCGTCGACGTACGAGAACTCCCTGGCCTTGCGGCCGAAGTGGCCGTAGGCGGCGGTCTGCTGGTACATCGGGTGGATCAGGTCGAGCATCTGGATGATGCCGTAGGGGCGCAGGTCGAAATGCTTGCGGATCAGCTTCTCGATCTTGTCGTCCGGAATCTTGCCGGTGCCGAAGGTGGTGACCGAGATCGAGGTCGGTTCGGCCACGCCGATCGCGTACGACACCTGCACCTCGCAGCGGTCGGCGAGGCCGGCGGCGACGACGTTCTTGGCGACGTAGCGCGCGGCATAGGCGGCCGAACGGTCGACCTTCGACGGGTCCTTGCCCGAGAACGCGCCACCACCGTGACGGGCCCAGCCGCCGTAGGTGTCGACGATGATCTTGCGACCGGTCAGGCCGCAGTCGCCGACGGGACCGCCGATGATGAACTTGCCGGTCGGGTTGATGTGGAACTTGGTGCCCTTGTGCAGCCACTTGGCCGGCAGCACGGGCTTGATGATTTCTTCGCGGACAGCCTCGATGAGGTCCTTCTGCTTGATGCCCGGGTCGTGCTGGGTCGACAGCACCACCGCGTCGATCGCGGTCGCCTTGCCGTCCTCGTAGCGCAGCGTGACCTGCGACTTCGCATCGGGACGCAGCCACGAGAGGTTCGAGTTCTTCTTCTTGCGGATCTGCGCCTGGCGCTCGACGAGGCGGTGCGACAGGTGGATCGCGGCCGGCATGTAGCTGTCGGTCTCGTTGGTCGCGTAGCCGAACATCAGGCCCTGGTCGCCGGCGCCCTGCTGCTCGGGGCTCTTGCGGTCCACGCCCTGGTTGATGTCGGGCGACTGCTTGCCGATCAGGTTCAGCACGCCGCAGGTCTCGCCGTCGAAACCGACGTCGGAGCTGTTGTAGCCGATGTCGAGGATCACCTTGCGGGTCAGCGCTTCGAGGTCGATCCACGCACTGGTCGTCACCTCGCCGGCGACGATGGCCACGCCGGTCTTGACCAGGGTCTCGCACGCCACGCGGGCGCGCTTGTCCTGCGCGAGGATCGCGTCGAGCACGGCGTCGGAAATCTGGTCGGCGATCTTGTCCGGGTGGCCTTCGGAGACCGACTCGGAGGTGAAGAGATAGCTGGACATCAGGCCTATATCCCTATATTCGGATGAAAAGATGGTCGGCAATGATACAGAGCCGGTCGCGGTTTTGCATTCTGCCCCCGTCCGGATTGCGCTGCTGTTAAGCGCCGGCGCGCCCCGTCCGCGCCACGGCAGGTCGGCGCACCGTCGCGTCATGGGCGGCTGCTAGCATCGCGCGATGGATTCGCTGACCCAGATCGTCCTCGGCGCGTCGGTTGCCGCGGCCGTCGTTCCACCTGCCCATCGCCGCGCCGCGCTCGCGGCCGGCGCCGTGCTGGGCACGCTGCCCGATCTCGACGGCGTCGCGATCGCGCTGATGACCGACGATCCGGTGCTGCGCATGACCCTGCACCGCGGCCTGACGCATTCGCTGCTGGTGCTGCCGTTCGTCGCCGCCGGCATCTGGTGGCTCTTCAAGCGCTACGGCAAGGGGCGCGTGGCCGCATCGCCGGTGCGCTGGTTCTGGGCCATCGCGTTGGCCCTGGTCACGCATCCGCTGCTCGACGCCTTCACCGTCTACGGCACGCAGCTGTGGTGGCCGCTCACGCCACCGCCGGCGATGTGGTCGAGCGTCTTCATCATCGATCCGCTGTACACGGTCTGGCTGCTGGTCGGCGTGCTGGTCGCGGTCTTCGCGGGGCCGCGGATGATCGGCAAGCGCGCGATCGCCGTCGGTCTCGTCCTGAGTACGGCGTATCTGGGCTGGTCGCTGTTCGCCAAGACGCTCATCGACCGCGCGGCCGGGCGCAGCCTTGCTGCGATGGGTCTGTCCGATGCGCCGCGCTTCTCGGTACCGATGCCCGGCAACACGGTGTTGTGGCGCGTGGTCGCGATGACCCCCGACGGCTATCTCGAGGGCTTCCGCTCGCTCGCCGTCGACCGCGGCCCGATGCAGTTCACCGCCTACCCTTCGGACGCGGCTGCGCTGCGGGCGAATGCGCACCTGCCCGCCGTGCAGCGCCTGGCCTGGTTCAACAACGGCTTCATGGGGGCGACTGTCGTCGATGGCCAACTGGTGCTCAGCGACCTGCGCATGGGCAACGAGCCCGACTACTTCTTCCGCTTCACCGTGGCCGAACGCAGGGGCGCCGGCTGGGTCGCGGTGCCGCCGACACAGGCCGACATGGCACGCGACATCGGCGAAACCTGGAACGCGACCTGGGCGCGGATGTGGCACGTGCCGGACGATCGCTGATCGCCGACGCCGGCGCGCTTGGCGACGCGAGGGCGCCGAATCGATCCGGCTCCAGTGAACGGTGTCCGGCGTTCGTGCGGGTGCTCGGCAGGAAGAAGGGCCGCCGGATGGCGGCCCTCCTGTTTCCCGGGACTGCGGATCACAGATCCCAGCGGATGGTGAAACGCGCGTAGCGCGGGGTGGAGTAACTCACCACGCGTCCTGCCTGGTTGTAAGGCACGCCCGGACCGCCGTTCTCGCCGTACTCGATCCGGTTCTGCTCGGTCTGCGAGTTGAAGACGTTGAAGACATCCAGGCCGAACTCCAGCCGCGATCCCGCGAACTCCGGACGATAGGCGACGCCGAGATCCATCGTCTTCGTCCACGGCAGTCGGCCTGCGGTGCCGCGCGGTGTCGGCTGGTTGTTGCAGTAGAAGTAGTACGGGCCGCCATACGCGTAGAACGCGTTGAACTCTTCGTTTTCCGGGGTGTCGGGGTAGTAGCCCATGCAGTTCTTCGGACGTCCCGATGCGAGGCTGGCGGTCGCCGACACACGCCATTCGTCGGTGATCTGATAAGCGCCGAATGCCTTGATGTAGTGCCGACGATCGTTGGGCAGGTAGCCGTTGGCATTCTCCATCAACTCGGGATGGTCCCAGTCCTGGGTCTGCGACACATCGGTCTGTCCGATGTCCGACTTCACCTGTCCCTCGGCATTGCCGTAATTCTTGGACAGCGTGTAGTCGATGCGGCCGAACCAGGTCCCGTCGAACGGGCGTTCGATGAACAGGTCCAGGCCCTGGTAGTTCCGCTTGAGGTCCGGGAAACCGAGCTGTTGCTTGCTCAGCGCGACCTCGACGAGGGTGCCGCTGCCGTCATCGAGCTGGAAGGTGTTCGCCTCGCCCGGGTTGAACAGCCGGCAGTTCGCAAGTGCATTGCCGAGGTTGTCGGCGACCTCTTCCGAATAGCCGTTGTCGATCGCCCAGCGGTATGCCGGACGGTAGTCGCACATGTCGTCGATGGCGCTCTGCAGACGGCGGTAGACGTAGCGGGCACCGTAGGTGAAGGTGTCGCCGACGGTGCTTTCGAAGCCGATCGCGACCTCGTCCTGGTAATGGGACTTGAGATCCTTCGCCGCGACGGAGGCCGGGTCCGGCGCCTGGCCGTATTCGCGGTTGGTCGAGTAGGGACCATCGCCCAGCGGGGTGGTGCCGGTCGGCACGCCGGTGACCGGATCGATGCCGGTGAACGCGAAGTACTCGTTGGTGTACAGCGATCCTGCCGCGCCACGCAGCGCGACGTTGTTGGGCATCGCCAGGTGGTAGCGGCCTGCATTGGCGAACAGCTTGAGCGAGGAGTCGCCGCGGACGTCCCAGCTCACGCCCAGCCGGGGCGCCCACTGGTCCTTCTGCTCGACGTAAATGACATCGTCTGCGTTGTAGTTCTCGAAGTTCTCGTTGCGAAGCCCGAGCGACAGCAGCACGTTGTCCGATACCTGCCAGCGATCCTCGATGTAGTAGCCCCACTGTTTGACGCTGAAGGTGCCGCCGTTGGCGTACCTGAGCTGCGACACGTAGTCGCCGCTGCCGCCGGGGCAGACCGCGCCGCCGCCGCCGGGGATCGGCGTGCCGCCGTTGCCGGTACCGCATGAGTCGTAGACCCAGCGATAGCCCGGCCCCGATGTCACTTCGCCATCGCGCGATTCCGAATCGTGGCGGTCATAGCCCAGGCGCAGCAGGTGATCACCCGCGCTCCACTCCAGGTCCAGGCGTCCGCCCTTGGTCTCGTCGTATGCGTCGGGAAACGCCAACTGGGCGTATGACCCGCGCTGGACCGGATTGGCGATCGAGCGAGAATCGCTGACGTAGACCACGGACGGGTCGTAGCCGACGGGGTCGGCGACATGGTCCTGCTTCTGCGTGCCGTACAGGGCGGTCAGCGTCAGCGAGTCGGTCAGATAGCCGGTGTACTTGCCGACGTAGAGCTCGCCGCCGTCTTCGTAGAGGTAGCCGCCGGTCTTCCGGTCCCCGAACTGGTAGGTGTCCGCGCCCGGATCATAGGTCAGGCCGTAGTAGCTGACCGACTGTTTGGTGACGTCCGACACGCCGGTCAACTCGAGCAGATGCCCGTCGCTGATCTGCCAGTCCAGCTTCGCGGTCCAGCGCGGAATGTCGTAGTCGCTGGCCTGGTAGCCGTTCTGCGCATTTCCGGGCCGTGCCAGCACGCCGACCTGTTCCTGCTGCGTGATTTCGCCACCTGCATACAGGAACAGTCGGTCCTTGATCAGCGGGCCGCTCGCGCTGACACCGTAGGAAAACGAATTGACCGAGATCTCGTCGCGCTTCTGGTAGACGAGTCCGTCGCTCGCGGTGCCGTTGTCGGGATAGATGATGTTCTTGTAGGACGCCCGCGCGCCCGACGGCGTGTAGGTGACCAGTCCGCCGAACTCCCATTCGTTGCCGCCGCGCTTGGTGACGATGTTGACCACCCCGCCGGTCGCGCGGCCGAACTCGGCGCCGTATCCGCCGGTGATCACCTGCATCTGGTTGATCGCGTCGAAGGGCAGGGTGGTGGAGCCGAGGTTGGTCAACGGGTTCGTGACCGCGTAGCCGTTGATGTAGAACGCGTTCTCGGATGCGGACGAACCGCCGAAGGACGCCGTGTTCGGGTAGCGCGAGTCGGCCTGCACGACGCCCGGCGCGAGCAGGGCGACGGACTGGATGTTGCGGCCCACCGTCAGGCGCTCGAGACGATCGGCGGTGAACACGGTTCGGGAATCGGTCTGCGACACGTCGGTGACCGGGATGTAAGTGCCGCGCACCTCCACCCGATCGAGGTCCTGCGTCCCGGCCTGCGCGGTGAAGGAGACATCGGTGCCGCTGGCGATCGTCACCGCGACGTTCTCGCGCACCGCGAGCTGCTCGCCGGCGCGCTGCTGGATCACCGTGTAGGTGCCGTCGGGAAGCGATGTCGCGCGATAGCGGCCGTTGGCATCGACCTGCACCGTCCTCGACAGCCCGGTGGTGCTGTTGCGGATCACGATGGTCGTGCCGGGCTCGGCCTGGCCGAAGATGATGCCGGTGATGTTGGATTGCGCCTGGGCGATGCCGGTCGAAAGCGCGGCGCCGAGTGCGACGCAAAGCGCGGCTCGACGCAAGGTCGAATGCATGGATTTCATGACGTCGGTCCCCGATGGTGAAATGGATGCGGCAGAACGGCGATCCGCACTGGCGGATCGATCCTTAACGGATGTTCATACTGCTAGCACCGCGTGTATCGACGCGCAATCTGGCCTGCACATTCACGATCGAGTTCCCCTGTTTATTGATTTTGGGTGTCTTTCGACTGTGCGGAATGTGGTGTTTCAACGCGATAATGTGGCGCTGCATCCGGGCATTGCGCAGATGCGGACCGCTTCCGGGCCCCGGCATGCGCGTTGTACTCGTCATCGCGGGAGCGGCATCACCGGGGCCGCTCTGTGCTCGCCGATGCGACGCATGCGATCTCGAACGCGGCACCCACAGCGACACGCCGCCAGACAACGGCGGGGCAGTCGAACGGCGCTGTGGGAGCCCGCGGCGCGACAGGTCCGGCAGATCCGGGCAGCGGCGCAGGGCCGCTGCGCAACCCTAGACCGACGGTCGGTTCCGCCGGCGCTGCCATGTCGCGTACAGGCCATCGATGTCCCCCGAACACAGCAGCGGCATGGCATCGGTGATCGCGTCGAGCGGCCAGTCCCACCAGGCCATCTCCAGCAGCCGGACGATGGCGTCGTCCGCGAAGCGCATGCGCAGCACGCGTGCCGGATTGCCGCCGACGATGGCGTAGGGCGGCACATCCTTCGTCACCAGTGCGCGGCTGCCGATCATCGCGCCGTCGCCGATCCGCACGCCCGGCATGATCATCGCTTCGGCGCCGATCCACACATCGTTGCCGACCACTGTGTCGCCTGCGGGCTGGAACGCATCGCGCGCACCGGCAAACGCCGACTCCTCGGACATGTAGAAGAACGGGAACGTCGAGACCCAGTCGTTCCGGTGGCCCTGGTTGCCGGCCATCATGAAGACCGCCCCGGTGCCGATCGAACAGAAGCTGCCGATGCGCAGCTTGTCGACGTCGTCGCGGTCGGGCATCAGATACCGCGCGCAGTCGTCGAAGCCGTGGCCGTGGTACCAGCCCGAGTAGTAGCTGTAGCGGCCGACGAGGATGTTCGGATTGGTCACCTGCTCGGACAGCAGGCGGCCGCGGAACGGACTGTCGAAGGCGTTTTTCATGCGGTCCTCGTGTCGTGGCGCGTCCACGGCCCTCAGGCCGCGCGCGTCGGCCGGATGTCGCCGGCGATCAATGCGTCGAAATACTCGCCGGTCAGCGCGATCTGTGCATCCGCGGTCTCGGCGCGGTTGACGACGCTGCGGAAGGCCGCGTTCTCCGGCCGGTCCCTGGCGTACCAGCCCAGATGCTTGCGCGCGATGCGCACGCCCGACACCTCGCCGTAGAACGCGTGCAGCGCGTCGAGATGGCCGAGCAGGATGTCGCGGATCTCTTCGAGTGTCGGCGGCGCCAGGTGTTCGCCCGTCGCGAGGAAATGCGCGATCTCGCGGAAGATCCACGGCCGGCCCTGTGCGGCGCGGCCGACCATCACCGCATCCACGCCGGTGTGTCGCAGCACCGCCAGCGCCTTCTCCGGCGAATCGATGTCGCCGTTGGCGAGTACCGGAATCGACAGCGCCGCCTTGATCGCGGCGATCGTGTCGTACTCGGCCGTGCCGGTGTAGTGCTGGTCGCGGGTGCGGCCGTGAACGGCGAGCGCGGCGATACCGGCCTCCTCGGCGATGCGGGCGATTGTCGGCGCGTTGCGATGCCCGGCGCACCAGCCGGTGCGGATCTTCAGCGTCACCGGCACGTCGACCGCGCGCACCACGGCATCGAGGATGCGCGCGACCAGCGCCTCGTCCTGCATCAGCGCCGAGCCGGCCCAGGCGTTGCAGACCTTCTTGGCCGGGCAGCCCATGTTGATGTCGATGATCTGCGCGCCATGGTCGACGTTGTAACGCGCGGCGTCGGCCAGCATCGCCGGCTCGGTGCCGGCGATCTGCACGCCGACCGGCGCAGGTTCGCCCTCGTGGTCCATGCGCCGCAGTGACTTCTCGGTCTGCCAGAAGCGCGGGTCGCTGATCGTCATCTCCGACATCGCCAGCCCCGCGCCCAGCCGCTTGCACAGTTGGCGGAACGGCTTGTCCGTGACCCCGGCCATCGGGGCCAGGACCACGTTCGGTTCGATGCGGTAGGGGCCGATCTGCATGACGCGATTGTCGCCGATCGGCCCAAGCGGGGCCGGGTCGGGCGATGCGGACGTTCAGTCCGCGACGGTCAGGCGCGGCATCGCCTGCGCCGCGCCGACCTGTTCGGTCGACAGGCCGGCGTAGCGGTTGGCGAAGCGCACGTGCTCGGCGAATGCGCGGCCCTGGCCCTGCGCATAGGCGGCGGCGAGTGCGCCGTTGAAGGCATCGCCGGCGCCGGTGGTGTCGACCGGCTGCACCTTGTCGGCGGCCACACGATAGAAGGGCGTGTCGTCGCCGCGGAGCAGGTCTTCGCGATGCGAGACGAACGCACCCGCAGCGCCGAGCGTGATCACCACGGTGCCGCGCGGCAGCAGGGTGCGGCAGAGCTTGTGCAGTTGCGTGTCGCTGGTGCCGGCGATCGCGTCGCTGTCGATGCGGTGGCTGGTGTGGCGCTCGAGCAGCGCGGCGAACTCGGTTTCGTTCGGGGTGAGCACGTCGGCCGCCGCCAGCAGTTCGCGCAGGCACTGCGCATTGGCCGGCGCCGGATTGAGCATGGTGGTGGTGCCACCGGCGCGGGCGAGGCGCATGGCTTCGAGCACGCTGTCGAGCGGCGACTCGAGCTGGGACAGCAGCACGCGCGCGCCGGCCAGCGCCTGCGCCTGGCGGCTGACCCAGGACGCCGACAGGTCGCCGTTGGCGCCCGCGCCAATCACGATGGTGTTGTGTCCGGCCTCGTCGACGTAGATGCCGGCGGTGCCCGTGGGATGGATGCTCTCGTGCACGCGCAGGGCGATGCCGTCGGCCTCGGCCAGTGCGCGGGCCTGGCGGCCGCCGTCATCGTCGCCCAATGCGCACAGGAAGCCGGTCTCGACGCCGGCGCGCGCGGACGCGACGGCCTGGTTGAACCCCTTGCCGCCGGGCCCGGTGTGGTAACGCCCGCTCAGCGTCTCGCCGCGGCGCGGCAGCGAGGCGCAATTCCAGACATGATCGACATTGAACGACCCGACGACGACGACACGACTCACGCGCACATTCCCCGCTTCGATCGTCGGGCCGTCAGGCGCCGACGTAGGTCAGCACGCCGGCGATGGTCGCCGTCATCAGCGTGGCGATGGTGCCACCCAGCACCGCGCGCAGGCCAAAGCGCGCCAGGTCCTGGCGACGGTCCGGGGCGAGGCCGCCGATGCCGCCGATCTGGATCGCGATCGAGCTGAAGTTGGCGAAGCCGCACAGCGCATAGGTCGCGATCAGGCGGCCCTGCTCGCTGAGCACCGCGCCTTCGACACGGCCGTTGACGATGTCGGCCAGCTGCAGGTAGGCCACGAACTCGTTGATGACGATCTTCTGGCCGATCAGCGAACCGACCACCGAGGCGTCCTGCCACGGCACGCCGATCAGCCATGCGATCGGCGCGAGCACGAAACCGAAGATCGTCGCCAGGTTGGTCGGGCGACCGATCGCCTCGGCGATGCCGGTGGCTTCACCGATCCACTCCAGCGGCCAGTTGACCATCGCGATCAGCGCGATGAAGGCCAGCAGCATCGCGCCGATGTTCAACGCCAGGCGCAGGCCGTCGCCGGCGCCGTGGGCGGCGGCGTCGATGATGTTGCTGGTGGTCTTCTCGACCTCCATCTTCACCGTGCCGCGGGTCAGCGGCTCACGGGTTTCGGGGATCAGGATCTTGGCGATGACCAGCGTTGCCGGTGCGGCCATGATCGACGCGGCCAGCAGATGCTTGGCGTAGAACGCCTGCTCTTCCGGATTGCCGCCGCCGAGCATGCCCACGTACGCGGCCAGCACGCCGCCGGCGATGTGGGCCATGCCGCCGATCATCATCGTGATCAGTTCGGACTCGGTCATGCGCGAGATGTAGGGGCGCACGGTCAGCGGCGCCTCGGTCTGGCCGATGAAGACGCTGGCGCAGACGCTGGTGGTCTCCGCGCCGGACACGCGCATCACCTTGGTGATCGCGGTGGCCATGATGCGCACGATGAACTGCATCACGCCCAGGTGGTACATCACGCCCATCAGCGCGGCGAAGAAGATGATCGTCGGCAGCACCTGGAAGGCGAAGATGAAGCCGTAGGTCTCGACGTTCATCAAGCCGCCGAAGATGAACTCCGAGCCGGCGTTGACGAAGGAGAGCACCTTCACGAAGCCATGGCCGAGCGCGTCGAACACCTCGCGACCGCCCGGCACGCGCAGCACGACCGCGGCGAACGCGATCTGCAGCACCACGCCGGTCGCGACGAGTTTCCAGTCGACGGCGCGCTTGTTGTTGGAGAACAGCCACGTGATCGCGAGCAGCACGGCCAGTCCGAACAGGCCGAAGCCGATTCGCGTCAAGTCTTCCATCGTGGCCCCCGGGCCCTTCGCCAAGTCGCGCAGCCTAGTCCAGCAGGACTGCCCGGGCAACCACAGGGGCCGTGAAAAGCCCGTCGTTCAGCCGTCGCGGGCTTCCACCCGGTCGCGTCCCAGTCGCTTGGCCCGCTGCAGGCGGCGGTCAGCGGCGCCCAGCAGCGCGGAGACGTCGCAGCCGTCGGGGGGGAAGCTGGCAAGCCCGGCGCTGAAGCTGAGCGCGATGCCGCGCCCGTCGCGATCCATCGCCAGCGTCTCGCCCGCCAGCGTCCGGCGGACCCGGTCGAGCCGCTCCCAGGCGCTGCCCACCGGGCAACGCAGCAGCAGGACGAACTCCTGTCCGCCGATCCTCGACAGCGATTCGCCGTCATCGAGCATCGCCTCCAATCGACCGGCCACGTCGCGCAGGGCGCGATCGCCGTCGCGCGGACCGGCCTCGGCGTTGATTCGGCGGAAGCCGTCGAGATCGAGCAGGCCCAGGGTCAGCGAGCGCCCGTCGCGGCGTGCATCGGCAAGCTGGCGCGGCGCATGGTGCAGCAGCCAGGCGCGGTTGGGGAGGCCGGTGAGGCCGTCGCGTCCCGACAGCAGCACCAGCCGCTGCATGCGGTAGACGATCGCGCAGGCCACCACGGTCATCATCGCCAGCATGACCAGCCGTTCCAGTTGCCCGGCCACCGAGACCACGCCGTAGCCCAGGGAGGCCGGCCGCGCGGTCTCCCCGCCGGTCATCAGCACCCCCGCGAGCGCCGCGTACTGCACGATCGCCAGCGTGCCGACGCAGACCGCCAGCCGCCCGTCGTTGCGCAGGGCCGTGATCGCGATCGCCAGCATGTAGAAATTCCACACCACCACGCTGTTGAGCGCGGCGGCCGGGTCGCGCGTGGCCAGCAGGGACAGCACCAGGGTGGTCATGCTGACGTCGTAGGCGCCAGTGGCGTACGGCAGCCAGGCGTGGCGTCGCTGCCGGCGCGCCAGGGCCAGCCACACCTGGGCCATCAGATTGGTGAAGACGGCGAGCCCGAGCCCGACGAAGACGGTGCGGGTCCCCAGGCCGCCGGCCGCGGCGACGAGCGGCAGCAGCAGGATCAGCAACGACAGCGCGGCACGTACCCGGGCGACCATCAGCTCGCCGCCGGCGCCCAGTTCCAGCATGACCTCGTCGGCGCGGCCGAACAGCGTGGCAAGCATCCCGTGCCGGGTGCGATCGGATGCGCGCATCGGACAGGTCCTGGTGGCGGCTGCGGCAGCATAGCGCGCGGCGGGCACGCGGACGCGGCGGGCATACTGGCGGCATCGTAACCGTTTTCGTGGAGTCGTCATGCAATACCGCCGCCTCGGCTCGTCCGGCCTGCAGCTGTCCGCGTTGTCGTTCGGCGCATGGGTCACGTTCGGCGGCCAGATCGGCCGCGGCGAAGCACGCGAACTCGTTGCCGCCGCGTGGGACCACGGCGTCAATTTCTTCGACAACGCAGAGGGCTATGCCAACGGCGCCGCCGAGCAGGTGATGGGCGACGTGATCGCCGACCTGCGCCTGCCGCGCGATGGCTACTGCATCTCGAGCAAGGTGTTCTTCGGCTCGGCCGCGGACCCGGCGCCGACCCAGCGCGGCCTGTCGCGCAAGCACGTGCGCGATGCCTGCGACGCGGCGCTCAAAAGGCTGCGGG
>Ga0207767_1000628_pt1 | contig 16859 bp, 14 predicted proteins | sample HigsolmetaGSP17D_FD_184845 | JGI IMG/M metagenome (GOLD analysis project Ga0207767, IMG submission 184845) | High solid enriched microbial communities from the Joint BioEnergy Institute, USA - SP1-7-D (SPAdes) | ecosystem: Engineered > Bioreactor > SSF (Solid state fermentation) > Aerobic >... | reverse complement strand
TTGCCCGGGGCCGGCATGGTCGGGGCGCTGCCGTGCGCAGGATGGCCGGACAGTCCGGGAGGCGCGACGTGGGGCGGCAGCGGAACACCGCTCGGCGTGGTGAAGGGCGCCGTGCCGCCGGGCGACGGGCTCGTCGAATGGGGCGTGCCCGGCGTGGTCGCACTCTCGCCGCGCGAAAAGATGCCGGGCAGAAGCGCGCCCGGAACGGCGCTCATGAAGTTGGAGAAGTGGGTGCTGAGCGCCTGAAGCGGTCCGCCGGGTCCGAACCCGCCCGGTCCGCTGGGACCGGCGCGACTGGAAAACAGGCCGAGCGGATCGGGGAGCATGATGACCGTTGCCTCCTGGGGGCGGGATGGCAGTCGGAACGCGAACGCGAGAGCGCTTCTGATGACGGCTCCCAGTCAGCGTAGAGGCGCATCGCGTGCCCCACAGCCTGGGGTCGACCCTAGATTGCACGGTTCTGGGACCGTGGTCTCACCGAAAAAAAAGGGAGACCCGAGGTCTCCCTTCAAGCCGGCAGGGCCGGAGGACGTTGGTGTGGCGGACGCCACGCTAGCGCGCGCCGACACCTGATGCAACACTTGAAATTAAATGGTGCAAGTGATTGATCCATCTAGTTTGCAAGCTGGAGCGCCTGGCGCTTGGCCGCCCGCCGTGCGCCTTCGGGCTGCGCCCAGTCATTGTTGAACTGGGCTGGTTCCCAGCCGCCGTAGCTCGGATTGGCCAGCATCCACCAGCGTTCACCAAACCAGTCGCCGTACTGCTCGAGCAGCGCGCCGCGGGCGTCTGGCGTGTTGGCGACGATGTCGACGAAGTCGCCCAACTGGTCGCCGAACTGCATCAGCACGCGGTAGTCGCGGCCTGCCAGGCGGCGCCGGCAGGTCTTCTCGGTGCCGTGCTGCTCGCAGTTCTCCACGAACGTGCCCAGGCCCAGGAACACGCTGTCGTCCTTCACCGGCAGGCCTTCGGCGCGCAGGTTCTCGATGGTCGCGTCCTGGAGGTGCTGGGCGCGGTTGGAGAGATAGATGATCGTGACGCCCCTGGCCTCGGCCGCCTTCGCGAACTCGAGCACGCCGGGCACCGGCTTGGCCTTCTTCTCGGCGACCCACTGTGCCCAGGTGACTTCGTCGTAGGCCAGGCCGTTGTGCACCAGGCGTGCCTGGTAGGGCGAGTTGTCGAGCACGGTCTCGTCGATGTCCATGATCACCGCCGGCGGCAGCGCGGTGGCGTCGCCGATCAGCTCGCGCTCCTCGGGCACCAGTGCGTCCCAGTTCTTTTCGGCGATGGCGGCGTCGAGATGGTCGGCCGCGGCGCGGAAGAGCGACAGGCTGTTGGCCTTGTATTCCTCCGAACGCTGGATCCACAGCACCGCGTTGAGGTTGTCGTTCGGATCGGTTGCGGCCGGGGCCTGCGCTGCGGCCGGCGCAGCCGGGGCCTCGGTGCTGGCGGGGGCTTGCGCCGGCGTCGTGGGCTTGCAGGCAACGAGCAGCAATGCGCTCGCGAGCAGGGACAGGACGGGAGCAGTCTTGCGCATGGGCGATCCGTGTTCGGCGTGTGAACACGCAAGTCTAGCGGCCCGCGTGCCGGCGGACATGACAGGCCGCCGCGCGGCCGGCATCCTGTCGCCCCCTCGAACAGGCCCGGAGCGCAAGACGATGGACGATCAGGACCGCTGGCCGCGACTCACGCCGGCCGAAGCGCGGGTGCTCGGGTGCCTGGTGGAGAAGCAGGCCACGACCCCGGATGTCTATCCGCTCACGGTGAACGCCGCGCAGTCGGCCGCCAACCAGAAGACCGCGCGCGATCCGGGGATGCAGCTGTCCTTCGGCGACGTGCAGCACGCACTGCGGCAGCTGGAGACGCATCGCTTCGCGCGCCAGTCGTTCTCCTCGCGCGCCGAGCGCCACGAGCACACGCTCGGCACCGCGCTCGACATTCCGCAGCCGCAGGTCGTGCTGCTCGCGCTGCTGATGTTGCGCGGCACGCAGACCCTCACCGAGCTGGTGACGCGCAGCGAGCGCCTGCACGCGTTCGCCGATGCCGAAGACGCGCGCCACCACCTCGAGCGTCTGGCGGGCAAGGCGCTGGTCGTGCGGATTCCCCCGTCGGCGGGTCGCCGCGAAGACCGGTATGCGCATCTGCTGTGCGGGTCGGTGGACGTCGACGCGATCGCCGCGTCTGCGGCCGGCGGGCGCGCGTCGGCCGGCGACGCCGCGCTGGGCGCGCGCGTCGAAGCGCTGGAGGCCGAGGTGGCCGCCCTGCGCGAGGCGCTGGAGGTGCTGGCAGCCCGTCTGCCGGACTGATCGACGCGAAGCGCGCTCGCGCTTCACGCCATGCTCAACCGTCCAGCAGGGCCCTGATCGCCGCGAATCCGTGATCGGCACGCTCGCGCTTGCGTGCGGCATCGGCCACCGGATCGGCGCCGTCGCGCTGCAGTTCGGCGGCGGGCAGCTCGTCGAAGAACCGGCTCGGCGTCAGTTTCAACTTCTGGCCCCAGCGCTGGGTTTCGCGCGGGTAACTCAGCCAGAGCTGCTCCTTGGCGCGGGTAATGCCGACGTAGAGCAGCCGGCGCTCCTCGTCGATCCGTCCCTCGTCGATGCTCGATTCGTGCGGCAGGGTGTTGTCGTCCATGCCGATGATGAAGACGTAGCGGAACTCGAGGCCCTTCGCGGCGTGCATGCTCATCAGCCGCACCTGGTTGCCCGGCTCGCTCTTGTCGGCGTGACTGAGCAGGGCGAGCTGCGAGGCCAGTTCACCCGGCGCCGTGCCGCGCGCGCCCTCGAACCAGTCGGCCAGTTCGTTGAGATTGCCGCAGCGGATCCGGAACAGCTCCTCGCTCTTGCATTGCGCCTTGAGCATGGCGATCAGCCCCGAACGCTCGTTGAGCGTGCGGACCAGCTCGCCAGGCGCCATCTGGCGCGCGTCCTGGCGCAGGCCTCGGACGATGTCGCCGAACTCGCTCAGTGCATTGGCCGCGCGTGGCGGCAGCTGCTTGAGCAGGCCCATGGACTCGATCGCGCGCGACATCGGCACCTCGGCCTCGCGCGCCAGCTCCGACAGCCGCGCCAGTGAGGTCTGTCCGACGCCCCGCGCCGGCGATTGCACCGCGCGCAGGAACGCCGAGTCGTCCTCGGGATTGGCCAGCACCCGCAGCCAGGCCATCGCGTCCTTGACCTCGCCGCGATCCAGGAACGCGGTCCCGCCGCTGAGGTGGTAGGGCACGCGCAGCAGCTGCAGCGCCTTTTCGAGCGGACGCGAGAGATGATTGCTGCGGAACAGGATGCAGAACTCGCTCCATTCGAGCTTGCGCGAGGTCTGCAGGAAGTGGATCTCGCCGGCGACCTTCTCCGCCTCGTGCGCACTGTCGCGGCATTCCCAGATGCGGATGCGCTCGCCGTCGGCCTGCGCGCTCCACAGCGTCTTGGGGTGTTCGTGCGGATTGTGGGCGATCAGTGCGTTGGCCGCGCGCAACACGCGGTTGCTGCAGCGGTAGTTCTGCTCCAGCTTCACGATGCGCAGCTCGGGGTAGTCGTGGGCGAGCGCGGTGAGGTTCTCCGGGTTGGCACCTCGCCAGGCGTAGATGCTCTGGTCGTCGTCGCCCACGCAGGTGAAATTGCCCTTGGGCCCGGCGATCGCCTTGAGCAGGCGGTACTGCGCGTCGTTGGTGTCCTGGCATTCGTCCACGAGCAGGTAACCGATGCGTTCGCGCCAGGCATTTCGCGCGTCCTCGTCGGTTTCGAGCAGCTGTACCGGCAGGCGGATCAGATCGTCGAAGTCGACGGCATTGAACGCGGTCAGGCGCTCCTGATAGCGCGCGTACAGCGCAGCGGCCTCAAACTCGCGCGCACTCAGTGCGACGCCGTGCGCCTGCTCGGGCGACAGCCCCGCGTTCTTGGCCTTCGAGACCAGACCCTGCAGCAGCTGGATCATGTCCGGCTTGACGCCCGGCAGCAGGTCCTTGATCTGCGAGGCCGCATCGTCGGCATCGAAGATCGAGAAACCGCGTCGCAGCCCGAGCTTGGCGTGATCGATCTGCAGCATCTTCAGGCCGAGCGCGTGGAAGGTGCAGATCGTCAGGCCATCGGCCGCATCACCACGCAGCCGCCTGGCGATGCGCTCGCGCATCTCCTTGGCCGACTTGTTGGTGAAGGTGATCGCCGCGATCCGCTTGGCCGGATAGCGCCCCGACTGGATCAGGTGCGCGATCTTCTCCACGATCACGCGCGTCTTGCCGCTGCCCGCGCCGGCGAGCACCAGCAGCGGTCCCTCGATGTGGGCCAGGGCCGCGGCTTGTTGTGGGTTCAGACCGTGCATCGGTACGGGATTTTCCAGTGGCCTTCATTGTAGCGGCCGGGGCGGCATCGGCCGGGTTTGGTCTATGTCTTTGGTTGGGCAGACACCGGGGCCCCGGGTGCTTACGCTCGGTTCGACGGATACAGGAGATGCTCGCGTGCAAAGGAAACGCACACGCACGATCGCCGGTACGGCGATGCTTGCCGGATGGCTGGTCGCGACACCTGCAGTGCTGGCGCAAGAGACGCCCAGCGCGTCGGAACAGGTGATTCTGGATTCGGAAGGCTTTCTGGCGGCGCATCCCGATCTTCAGAATCGCGGACGTGGTTGGGCCGCATACAACAGCGGGGCACACGCGGAGGCGATGACGTGGTTCCGTCGTGCGGCGCGATATGCCGACAAACCGTCCCAGGGCATGATCGCGGAGATGTACTGGAAGGGCGAAGGCGTGCCCCGTGATCCGGTGCTGGCGTACATCTGGATGGACCTGGCGGCAGAGCGGGGCTACGAAGGCTTCGTGATCATCCGCGAGCGCTACTGGACTGCGCTCGATTCCGCGCAGCGCGCGGAGGCCGTCCGCCAGGGGCAGGCGGTGTATGCACAGTTCGGTGACGAGGTGGCGAAGCCCCGGATCGCGTCCGTCCTGCGACGGGCGCGCAACCGCATGACCGGCAGCCGGGTGGGAATGGTGGGCAACCTGCGCATCGAAATCCCCGGGCCGGGAGGTGTTCCGCACACCATCGACGGAAGTCACTACTACGCGGAGAAGTTCTGGGACCCGGAGACCTATCAGGCCTGGCAGGACGCGATCTGGACCAAGCCTCGCGTGGGGCGTGTCGATATCGGGGACGTCGAGCCTCTGCGCAGGGCATCCGAGGGCGGGAAGCCCTGACGCTCGTCCGGGGATTCGGAAGCGTTGGGTAGAATTCCCGGATGGCCAAGCTGTACTTCTACTACTCGGCGATGAACGCCGGAAAGACCACGACGCTGCTGCAGAGCGCACACAACTATCGCGAGCGCGGGATGCGGGTCGCGATCCTGACGCCGCGCCTGGACCATCGCGCGGGCGTGGGCCGGGTCGCATCGCGCATCGGCCTGTCGTCGGAGGCGATCGCGTTCGCTGGCACCGACGACCTGCTTGCCTGCATCCGCGCGCTGGTGGATGGCGACGGCGCCCTGCATTGCGTGCTCGTCGACGAGGCGCAGTTCCTGACCCGGGCCCAGGTGTGGCAGCTGTCGGACGTCGTCGACGCGCTGCGCATCCCGGTGCTCTGCTACGGCCTGCGCACCGATTTCCGTGGCGATCTGTTCGAGGGCAGCCAGCACCTGCTGGCGTGGGCCGATGAACTCACCGAGATCAAGACGATCTGCCACACCGGCAAGAAGGCCACGATGACCGTGCGCGTGGATGCGCAAGGCTATGCCGTGCAGGACGGCCCCCAGGTCGAGATCGGCGGCAACGAGCGCTATGTCTCGGTCAGCCGCGCCGAGTTCAAGCGCATCGCACGCGGGGAAGGCCGGGTCGACTCGCTCTGAGCGGCATCAGCCTTCGAGTGCGGTTCCGCCCACCGCGCCTGGACCCCGGTCGCGACCCGCATGCAGCGGGCGCGTCGTGCCGAGTCGGCTCCGCAGCATCCGTCGGGACAACCGCAGGATGAGGTCGCGGGCGATGCGGTGCCGCCAGCCCGCCGCACTGACCCGGAACACGCCTACCGTGTCGCCCCAGACGGCGCTGGCCGGGTCTTCGTGCGGTGACCAGTCGGTCGAGATCTCGACGCTGTCTGCCCCACCCCAGCGCGCGAGCGCATCGAAGCCGTCGGGGTAGAAGCGCCAGCAGTCGACCGGATAGCGATGTTCGGGCCCCCGCGAGGGCGCGATCATGAAGATCAGGCCACCGGGCCTGACCACGCGGATCATCTCGAGCCAGCTGACCCAGAAGAAATCCATGTGTTCCAGCGCCTGGCCGGAAATCAGGACGTCCATCGACGCCGTGGCGAAGGGCAGCCGATACGGCGACTCCATCACCACGTCCACGTTCGGCCCGGGCTCGAGGTCCACCCCGGTGTAGCGCCATTGCGTATGGCCAATCAGCGCGCGATAGCTGCCGTTGACGTCGTAGCTGCCGATGTCCGCCATCGTCAGTGGGGTCCGTGGATCGAGGTATCGCTGCAGGAGATCCTGCATGTGCTGCATGGAACTGGCATGCATGGGACGTCGATCCGAGGGACGCTGTGCGAAGCCTACGCAAAAAGGGGCGCACGTGCATCGTGTGCCCCTCCGGCCCGGCCACTGTCGGCGAGGGTCAGCGTCCAGGCACCCGGCAGCAGGTCGCATCCGCCGAGTAGCCCAGCAGGCCGCCCACCAGGGAGGTGGTCAGGCCGCAGGTCCAGCCGATCGGCCGCCCGCTCGCGTCGACGGCAGCCCGGGTGCTGGCGACCGTGAGTCCCAGCGGGCCTCCACAGCCGCCCCCCGTCGCGGTGTAACCGGTCGGGCAGCTCGCGGTGACGTTGGTGATCGATCCCAGGTTCAGCAATCCGCCGGTCGCGGTGGCCGTCACGCAATCGAGTGGCGTCGCGATGGGCTCCATGTAGTACCCGTAGACATCGACCACGAAATGCGTCGAGGCGGTGGAGAACACGGAGAACTGGGTCGGGCAGCCCGGCCGGCACAGCTTCAGCGCGATCTCATTGGCCACATCGGAACCGTTGAAGTTGACCGAAGCGGCATTGGGCTGCGGCGTGTTCGAGGGATAGACGGTGAGATAGCCCGCCGGATTGGCCGTATCGACCGCGACGATGTTCGCCTTGAGCGCCGATGCGTTCGCGGGGATGCCGCAGTTCGTCGAGGCACCGCCCTGCGCCACGAAATCGGTGGACGTCCAGCCGACGAAGCTGCGGTTTCCCGAGGCCGCGATCGGGCCACCCACCAGCCGTGTGTCGACGATCCGGCAGGGCGGCAGCGGGGTGAAGGTCAGGCTGTTCTCCGTGGAGCCGAGCTGCAGCGGCCGGACATCGACGATGTTGGCGGCCGAACTGCCGCCGAACAACGCGCCCGACATGCCGTCGAAGGTGTCGGCGGCGGCCGCGCGCCGGAGATTGGCGAGATCCGAAGCGCTGAACGTGTCGAGCATGCGTTCGGTCCATTCGCTCGACGAGATGCCGTAGCGGGCACGGATCTCGCGCGACCACTTGTTGGAGATCGCGGCCGCGTACCGGGCCTGCTCGACCACATTGCTCTTGTTGGGGGTACGTGGGGCGGCGAACGCCACAGTGGACATGCATGCAGACACAACGAGCAGCAGCGCAGCGACATTCTTCATGGTGGAATCTCCACTGGCGAAAGGCGGGGAGTTCTCGGATGCGCGATCTCGCAGCGTCATCCACGCCCAGATGCAACCACGTGCCACACGCGCCGGCCATGAGACTTTTCGGAAAGAAGTCGGGGTCCGGCCGGGTTGCAATGCCGAAGACGTGATTGCCGTTGAAGGCGAGTCGCGTCTCGCTCAGCGCCGCGCCAACAGGCGCCCGCAGCGGCGGCGCGCGGCGTCGACGTCGCGGCTGATCGCACCACCTTCCGGCAGGGCGCGGTGGACCTCTGCGCCAAGCGTCGCCAGGTCGGTGCGGGCATTGGCGGAGGCCGGGCCGGTGCAGCGCGTCGCTGCGGCGTGCGCGCGGGCGAGCCAGGCGATCTTGCGCAGTTCGCCATCGTCCGGCGGCAGGCGCGAGAGGCGGTCGAGCGCGGCCAGTGCGCTCGCATCGCCGGCGTCGGCACGCGCGCGGTCGCGCGAGAGTTCGGCGCGCAGCGTACTGGGATGATCGTGCCCGTAGGCCTGCAGCGTCAGGCGCACCGCCTGGTCGAGGTGCGCCGAGCCGTTGCCCGCGTGTCGTGCGTGCTCCACCTCGCCGAGCATCCGCAAGGTGTCGCCGACGAGGCCATGCCGAGGGCCGAAGCGCGCGCGTCGCAGGGCCAGCGACTCCTCAAGCAACGGCTGCGCCTCGGCGTCGCGGCCCTCGGCGTGCAGCACCATCGCGTGATTGAACAGGCCGTCGGCGAGCATGCTCGACGGACTTGTCTGGCGCCAGATGTCCACCGCGCGCGCCAGTTCGGAAGCGGCCGCGGCACTGTCCCCGCGCTCCCAGGCGACGATGCCCAGACTGTTGTGGATGCGGGCGACGTCCGCGTGCCGCGGGCCCAGGCGGGCGACGGTCCAGCGCAGGGCATCCCGGAACTCGCTTTCGGCCTCGGCGAAGCGGCCCTGGTCGACGTGCAGGGCTGCCAGCTGCCGGCGTGCGTCCAGCGTCGCCGGGTGCCGGGCGCCGTGCAGGGCGAGCGCGAGCGACAGCGCCTCGCGGCAACTCGCTTCGGCCTGCAGCGTCCGGCCGTTGGCGCGCAGCAGCGCGCAGCGGGTCCGCAGCAGGTCGATCGCCAACGGGTGGCGTGCATCAAGGCGCGCATGCAGCCGCGCGATCGCCGCGTCGGTGCCGGCCAGCGCGCGTGGCAGGTCGCCGGCGGCACTGTGCAGCGAGGCGAGGTCGGCCAGGCTTTCGATCGTGCCCGCTTCGTCGGGCACCGGGGCGTCGCGTCGCAGCGCCAGCGCGCGCTGGAACAGCAGACCCGCGGGCGCGTGTTCGCCGATGTCGCGGCGCGACCGCCCCAGCTGTGTGTAGAACTCGGCAGCCTGTCGCGGCAGCACCTGTTCGCGCTGCATCGCCAACGTTTGCAGCGGCTGCATCGACGCGATCGCATCGCGTTGGCGGCCCAGCAGGCGCAGGGTCCGGCCACGGTCGCTCGCCGCCTGCAGGCGCAGGCTCGCGGGCGGGTCGGGGAGCGTGCGCAGGATCGCGGACTGGCGTTCGAGCAGGCCGAGGGCCGGTTCGTAATCGCCCAGTCCCAGCCGCAACCGCGCGATGACCCCGTAGAGTTCGGCGCGCGCGGCGGGCTGGTAGGCCAGCTCGGCGTCGCCACGCTGGACGCCCGCGTCGAGCAGCTGGCGCACATCGAGCGGCGCGCCGCCGGCCGAGGCGCCGGCCTGCTCGAAGAGTGAGACCACGAAGTCCTGCATCGCCTGCGCGCGCGCAGACTCGTCCATTGCCTGGTTCGCCTGCCAGGTCACGCCGACCATCGAGGCGACCAGCGTGAGGCTCACCGCGGCCGCGCTCGTCACCGCCCAGCGATGCCGACGCAGGTACTTCGCCACGCGGTAGCCCAGGTGCTGCGGCCGGGCGAGGATCGGCTTGCCCTCGCGCCAGCGGCGCAGGTCGAGCGCGAGCGCCTCGACCGAGGGATAGCGATGCGCCGGCGTCTTGGCGAGCGCGCGCAGCACGATCGTGTCCAGATCCCCCGCGATCGCGCGTGCCATGCGGCGCCGTTGCAGCTCGTCGAGGCCGTCATCGCGTCCGCGACGCAGAGCCAGCGACGGACGCACGGGATCGGCGTCGAGGATCGCCTGTTCCCACTGCGCATCGCTGGCCCGGAGCGGCTGGTAGGGCTTGCATCCGGCCAGCAGCTCGTAGAGCACCACGCCCAGCGCGTAGACATCGGTCAGCGTGGTCACCGGCTCGCCACGGATCTGCTCCGGCGCGGCGTAGTGCAGGGTGAAGGCGCGCACGCCGGTGCGGGTCTGCTCGGGCGCGTGGCCTTGCGTGTCGAGCAGTTTGGCGATGCCGAAATCCAGCAGGCGCACGTCGTCGAGGGTCGTCACGAGGATGTTCGACGGCTTGAGGTCGCGATGCACGATCAGATTGGTGTGCGCATGGCTGACCGCATCGCAGACCTGCAGGAGCAGGTGCACGCGCGCCTGCACGCCGGGCCGCTGCCGCCGGCACCAGTCGGTGATCGGCTCGCCGTCGATGTAGTCGAGCGCCAGATAGGGTTGCTGGTCGGCACTGATGCCGGCGTCGAGCAGGCGCGCGATGTGCGGATGTTCGAGGCGCGCGAGGATCTGGCGCTCGCGCGTGAAACGCAGCCGCAGTCCGGGGTCGGCCAGGCCCGGACGCAGGAGCTTGAGTGCGACCCGCCGCTCGTAGAGTCCGTCGGCGCGGTTCGCCAGCCAGACCTGACCCATGCCACCTTCGCCGAGCAGGCGTTCGAGCGCGTAGGGGCCGACGTGGTGGCCGGGCAGCAGGCTGCCCAGCTGGGCGACGATGGGCTCGGCCAGGAACTCGTCGCTGGCGGCCTCGAGTGCGAGCAGTGCCTGCAGTTCGTCGGCCAGCGCGGGATCTTCGCGCCGGTGCGCGTCGAGCGCGGCCGCCCGTGCGCCGGCGTCGAGCTCGAGCAGTGCATCGAGCGCGGGGGACAGCCGCTGCCAGCGCGCGCCGTCCATGGGTTCCGTTCAATCTTCCCGCAGCGAAGCCAGCAGGTACATGCGCGCCTTCTGCCAGTCCCGGCGGATGCTGCGCTCCGACCGCTCGAGCAGCGCGGCGATCTCCAGTTCGGACAGGCCGGCGAAGTACCGCAGCTCCACGACCTGTGCCAGTTTCGTATCCACTGCCGCCAGGCGCGTGAGGGCGGCATCCAGCGCCAGCGTGTCTTCGTCGAGCTTGAGACCGCTTTCGATGTTGTCGGGCAGGCCGGTCACGCGGTGCAGGTCGCCGCCGCGCTTCTGCGCCAGGCGCTGCCGCGCATAGTCGACGACCACGCTGCGCATCGCCGAAGCGGCATAGGCGAAGAAATGTGCGCGGTCGTCGAACTGGGCCTCGTGGCGGCCGATCAGTTTCAGGTAGGCCTCGTGCACCAGTGCCGTCGCATCGAGGGTGTGCCCGTGCTGGCCGGCGAGCTGGCGCCGCGCCATCTGGTGCAGTTCCTGGTAGAGCGTGGCGAGCACGCGATCGAGCGCGTCGCGATCGCCGCCGCGCGCTGCGTCCAGCCACTGGGTGATCTCGGCCCCTTCGCTCATGCCCCGCCCTCGCCCCGCGCGGCGACTATAGCGCTTCCCGATGGTGCCGGCGGGGCCGGGTCAACGTTGGCAGCGGGGGCACCACACGGTCGCCCGCTGGCCCACAGACGCCTGCCGGAGCGCGGTACCGCAGGCCGGGCAGGGCTGGCCGCCGCGCCCGTAGGCCGAGAGTTCCTGTTCGAAGTAGCCCGGCGCGCCGTCGGGGCTGATGAAATCGCGCAGCGTGGTGCCGCCGCGGTGGATCGCATGGGCCAGGATCCGCTTCACCTCGGCGGCCAGTCGCGCATAGCGTTCGCGCGAGATCCGCCCCGCCTCGCGCAGCGGCGAGATGCCCGCGGCGAACAGCGCTTCGGCGGCGTAGATGTTGCCCACCCCGACGACGATGCGCTGGTCCATCAGGAACGTCTTGACCGGTGCGCGGCGACCGCGGCTGGCGAAGAACAGATGGTCGCCATCGAAGGCATCGTCGAGCGGCTCGGGCCCCAGGTCGCGCAGCAGGTCGTGGGTCGTGCCCGGCGCCTGCCACAGCAGGCAGCCGAACCGGCGCGGATCGTTGAAGCGCAGCACCTGCCCCGAGTCGAGCGTCATGTCGACGTGGTCGTGCGCGCGCACCGGCACGTCCGGTGCCAGCACGCGCAGGCTGCCGGACATGCCCAGATGCAGTAGCGCGCTGCCGGCGTCGGTGACGAGCAGCAGGTACTTCGCGCGGCGCCGGATCGCCTCGATGCGACGGCCGGGCAACAGGTCAGGCACCTCGGCCGGAATCGGCCAGCGCAGGTCGGGCCGGCGCAGCAGCACGTGGTGGATCGTGCGGCCGAGCACGTGCGGCGCCAGGCCGGCGCGGGTGGTCTCGACTTCGGGCAGTTCGGGCATGCGCTCTAGATCGGGCGTCGCCGCGCGGATTCAATCCACGCGGCCGAATGCCGGCGTCTGCCGATCAGCCCGTCCAGCCGGGCAGACGCTTCGCGATCGCCGGCGCGTCGATGGTGACGTACTTGGGCAACCCGTCGCGGCCATACGGCGGCGGCGCCTCGCCGCGGATCAGCGGCTCCAGATACCGGCGCGCGGCCTCGGTGATGCCGAACCCGTCGCGACGGATGAAGCCCGCCGGCATGGTCTTCTCGTGGTTGGCCACCTTCTCCAGCGGCGCGGCCTCGATCGTCCAGCGATACGGCGATTCGGACGTGCGCCTGATCGCCGGCATCGTCGCGTTGCGCCCGGCGAGCGCGAACTGCACCGCCGCGCGGCCGACTGCCATCGCCTGGTCGACATCGGTCTTCGACGCGACATGTCGCGCCGAGCGCTGCAGGTAATCGGGCAGCGTCCAGTGCACCTTGTAACCCAGCGTGTCCTTGACCCGACCCGCGAGATGCGAGGCCACGCCGCCGAGCTGGGTGTGGCCGAACGCATCCTGCCCGCCGCCGGCATCGGCGACGAAGCGGCCGTCCTTGTCGCGGATGCCTTCGCTCGCGACCACCACGCACCAGCCCACGCGCTCGACGACGCGTTGCACCTGCGCGAGGAACGCGGCCTCGTCGTAGTCGCGTTCCGGGAACAGGATGATCTGCGGCGCGTCGTCCGGACCCTGCCCGGCGAGTCCCGCCGCGGCCGCCAGCCAGCCGGCATGGCGGCCCATGGCCTCGTAGACGAAGACCTTGGTCGAGGTGTCGGCCATCGCCGCGACATCGAGCGCCGCTTCGCGCACCGACACCGCGGTGTACTTCGCCGCCGAGCCGAAGCCCGGGCAGCAGTCGGTCACCGCCAGATCGTTGTCGATGGTCTTGGGCACGCCGATGCAGGTCAGCGGATAGTCGAATTCCTGCGCCAGCTGCGACACCTTAAGCGCGGTGTCGGCCGAGTCGTTGCCGCCGTTGTAGAGGAACCAACGCACGTCGTGTGCGCGCAACACATCGATCAGGCGTTCGTACTTCGCGCGGTCGGCCTCGATCGACTTGAGCTTGTAGCGGCACGAACCGAACGCCCCGCCGGGCGTGTGCGCGAGCGCGCGCACCGTCGCCAGCGGAATCTTCGACGCGTCGACCAGATCCTCGCGCAGCGCGCCCAGAATGCCGTTGCGCGCCGCGAGCACCTTGACCCGCCGGCTGCGCGCTTCCTGCAGCACCGCCGACGCGGTGGCGTTGATGACGGCGGTGACACCGCCGGACTGGGCGTAGAGCAGGGTGCCGGAGGCCATGACGCGTGTCCTTTCGATGGGGCTGGGCGGGATACGGTAAGCTGGCGCGGCTGTCCGCCGCCGTGTGTGCCGAGTGTACGCGCGCGCGGGTACGGCCCCCCACAGTTGCAGGAGCGTTCGATGCGTTTGGTTCTTCTCGGTGCACCCGGTTCGGGCAAGGGCACGCAGGCAGCGCGGTTGAAGGACCATCTGCAGGTGCCGCACATCTCCACCGGCGACCTGCTGCGCGCCGAGGTTGCCGCCGGCACGCCGCTGGGTCTGGAAGCCAAGACCATCATGGCGCGCGGCGATCTGGTCTCCGACGAGATCCTGCTGGGCATGCTCGAAGACCGCTTCTCGCGTGAGGACACGCAGTCGGGCTTCATCCTCGACGGCTATCCACGCAACCTCGCCCAGGCCGCCGCGCTCGACGCGCTGCTGGTGAAGCTCGGCACGCCGTTCGATGCCGCCGTGCAGCTGGAAGTGGACAACGAACAGATCATCGCGCGCCTCGCCGGTCGTGCGCAGGCCGAAGGCCGCGCCGACGACAGTCCCGAATCCGTGCGTCACCGCCTCAACGTCTACGACCAGCAGACCGCGCCGGTGATCGCGTTCTACCGCGAGCACGACCAGCTGACGGTCGTCGACGGCGTCGGTTCGCTCGACGACGTGTTCGACCGAATCGTCAAGGCGATCGGCCGGGAGCAGGCGGCGGCCTGATCGTCGCGCAGCGGCGGCATGGCCCGGGCGTGTCCTGCGAGCGTGCCGACCGCGTCCCTCACCCCATCCGCTCTCATTGAGGGCGAGGGGTCAAGGTGGCATGCATGCATGGCTTCGTCGCACGTCTTCTGATCGTCCAGGAATCGGCTTCGTGAAACTTCATATCTTGGGTATCGCCGGTACCTTCATGGGCGGCGTCGCCGCGCTCGCGCGCGAACTCGGCCACCGCGTCGAAGGCAGCGACCAGGCGGTGTACCCGCCGATGTCGACCCAGCTCGAAACGCTGGGCATCACGCTGCACCAGGATTACGACCCGGCGCACATCGGCGCCGACGTCGACCAGGTCGTGATCGGCAATGCGCTCTCGCGTGGCAACACGGCGGTCGAGGCCGTGCTCGATGCCGGCCGGCCCTACACCTCCGGCGCCGAGTGGCTGCGCGACCACGTGCTGCCCGGCCGCGACGTGCTCGCGGTCGCCGGCACGCACGGCAAGACCACGACGACGACGATCCTGTCGTTCCTGCTCGAAGCCGCAGGCCGCGCGCCGGGCTTTCTGATCGGCGGCGTGGCCGAGGATTTCGGCGCGTCGGCGCGCATCGGCAGCGGGCGCGAATTCGTCGTCGAAGCCGACGAGTACGACACCGCGTTCTTCGACAAGCGTAGCAAGTTCGTGCACTACCGCCCGCTGGTCGCGATCCTCAACAACCTCGAGTACGACCACGCCGACATCTTCCCCGACGTGGCCGCGATCCAGCGCCAGTTCCACCATCTGGTGCGCACGGTGCCCGCGCGCGGGCGTTTGATCGTCAACGGCCACGACCCGCGTCTGGATGAAGTGCTGGCGATGGGCTGCTGGACGCCGGTCGAGCGCTTCGGCTTCGATGCCGCCTTCGACTGGTGCGCGGTCAAGCGTCGCGACGACGGCAGCGTGTTCGACGTGCTGCGTAGTGGCGCGCACGTAGGCACGGTCGAATGGCCGCTGCTGGGCGACCACAACGTGCTCAACGGACTCGCCGCGCTGGCGGCCTGCGCGGCGGTCGGCGTCGACATCGCCAGCGCGCTGCCCGCGCTCGCCGGTTTCCGCAGCGTCAAGCGTCGCCTCGAAGTGCTGGGCGACGCACGCGGCATCACCGTCTACGACGACTTCGCCCATCACCCGACCGCGATCGCGACCACGCTCGCCGGTCTGCGGGCGAAGGTCGGCGATGCGCGCATCGTCGTGGCGATGGAGCCGCGCAGCAATTCGATGCGCCTGGGCGCGCACGCCGACGCGCTCGCGCCGTCGCTCGATGCGGCCGACGCGGTGCTGTTCCTGCATCGCCCGGCGCTGGCCTGGGATGCAGGCGCGGTGGTGTCCGCGGTGCGCGGCGATGCGCGCGCGGTGCCCGATGTCGACACGCTGCTGGTCGCGCTCGCTGATGTCGCGCGCCCCGGCGACCATGTCGTCTTCATGTCCAACGGCGGCTTCGACGGCGCCCCGCGGCGCTTCGCCGCCAGTCTGCGCGACTGAGCGCATGGGCACGGAGACGCCGCTGCCCTTGTTCCCGCTGCGCACCGTGCTGCTGCCCGGCGCGGCGCTCGGGCTGCGCGTGTTCGAGCCGCGCTATCTGGACATGATCCGCGAGTGCGGCCGCCGCGGCACCGGCTTTGGCGTCTGCCTGATTCTCGACGGCGAGGAGACCGGGCAGCCGGCCACGCCCGCAGGCATCGGCACCGCGGCGGTCATCGAGGACTTCGACCTGGGCGCCGACGGGATCCTCGCGTTGCGCGTGCGCGGCACGCGGCGCTTCCACGTGCAGCGCACGCGGGTGCGCGACAACGGGCTGATCGTCGCGGACGTGGACTGGTGCGCCGACGATCCCGATGTCGACCTGCAGCCCGAACATGCCCTGATGGGCGTGGTGCTGCGCAAGATCCTCGAGCGCATCGACGGCGCGGACCAGGCGTTTCCGGAGCCGAACTTCGACAACGCTGCGTGGGTCGGCTGGCGACTCGCCGAACTGCTGCCACTCGAGCAGACCGATCGCCAACTGTTGCTGCAGGAGGACGATCCCGACGAGCGGCTGGCGATGCTGTTGCGGCTGGTCGACATCGAGGACTGAGCACCGCGCCGGCGTGCTGCCTCCGGCCCCCGGCGCAACGCCCGCTTCGACATCGGCAAGCCGCGCCTACGTCTGCGGCGCGCTCTGCGCCGGTGCCGCGGGGGTGGTGCGCACGCGCAGGGTCGGGACGCCCGACTGCGGATGCACGTCCTCGCGGGCGGGAAACGCGCCCAGCACCTCGCGCAGCCCGCGATGGACCCCATGCGCGTCGGGTTGCGGCTGCCACAGGCCGAACGCGCCGAACGGGCGCGTGTAGCGCATCGACTGGCTGGTGCCGACCCACAGCGGCGCGCCATCGTCCAGGCGCGCCGGTGCCCGCCACAGGCGCAGGACTTCGACGCGGTCCGGGACTTCGTCGCGTCGCATCAGCAGTGTTTCGGCCACGGTGTCGAGCGTCGCCGGCAGCACCGGCTGCGCGCTGCGCGGCACGTCGTCGTCGAGCAGGTTGAGCACCTGCATCCAGTCCGCCTGTGGCTGCACGCGCCAGCCCTGCGCCTCGAGCCGCGACTGCAGCGGCGCCAGTGGCCCGGCGATCTGCAGGTCCAGCGGCCAGCGGTGGGCGGGGTCGCGCTCGCGCAACTGCCCCGGCAGGCGCGCCCAGTCGGTGGCCCACCAGGCATCGGCGGACAAGGTGGCCGGAACGGGCCGCGGCGCGAACTTCGCAAGCAGCGGGTCG
>Ga0207767_1000626_pt1 | contig 16951 bp, 20 predicted proteins | sample HigsolmetaGSP17D_FD_184845 | JGI IMG/M metagenome (GOLD analysis project Ga0207767, IMG submission 184845) | High solid enriched microbial communities from the Joint BioEnergy Institute, USA - SP1-7-D (SPAdes) | ecosystem: Engineered > Bioreactor > SSF (Solid state fermentation) > Aerobic >... | reverse complement strand
GGTTTTCCCCTCCCGCTCCAGCTCCAGCTCCAAGCAGGTCCAGCCACCCAGGCACCAGGATTACCGCGATTCTATGTTAAGTCTGGCCCCCGGACGGAGCTGGATACCTCCTCTTTTCAGTTCTTTTCTTCTTGCTTTGGTTTGCACGTCTTGGTCGCGTTGCGGCTCGTCTGTTAAGCCAACAGAGAGATCAGAGTAGCACGAGAACTCGACCAAGGAGCAGTTACGTTTCTTGCATGATACGGATATATTTGTTGCAATCGGGAGTCCTCCCGCATTTCTAGTATCGCCGTCTTGAGATTTCGTCTACTTTCTGCCTGTATTTGACATCTCTCGAGCATCCAGTCTGCAGCACTACACGACATGGCGGTCACCACTCCGCTATGTGTCATCTGCGGAGCAGACATCCCTAACCATCTGATGGGAAACTCGTGGCGAAGAGAGTTTCGCGCAAGTCTGTACCGACCTTCGTCTGACCGGAGGCCCCCTTGACCTCCTATCAAAGGTACTGCGGCTAACTTTCACAGCAGTCCGACGCAGCAATCACCCGGATTCGTATGGAAAACTCATCTTGACCGATGTCGCTGTTCGCAATCGCAATAATAATAGTACCCCAAGTTATGATGACGTATATCCACTTCTGATCGCGATGCCAATGCATCCATATCCTGCATTCCCTTTCCACGAGTTGTGCTGGAAACTGCTCCAGAAAATGCTCCACCCCCATCCTGTTCCACTCGAGCGATTCTACGACATCTGTCTCTCGTGTCCCACCGACAGGAAAGGGTGGCTGGACTGGGGGCATGACTATGGCCAATTGATGGACAGACTTCCCGTGGACCGTTACCCGTGGGAGGACGTTTATGTCGTGGGATATGTCAAGCGGTATCTGGGCGACGAGGACTCACCACTGGCGTACTTCAAGTCTGACCCATTTCACGTACCAGAGATCCAGCAGGCCATTGAAGAGTCTCGGGAGCGCCGGGATTCGAGGAACTTCAGTTCCATCTCTCCGATATTCAGGGGGGAGCCTGACTGCTTTGCACAACTGCCTCAAGAGATACTTGAGTATATACGGATACTTTTGCCATCTCACAGTGTTACTAGCCTACGGATGGCCACGAGATCATTCGCGAGTCTGCCTCTCAACCAGTCGTTCTGGGCCTCGAGGTTCGAACCTTTTAATGAGCGTGGATTCATCTTTGAAGCCAGAGATCCGGAATACAGTACGCCTTCGGAGCAACGAACCCGTGATTGGAAGGCACTTTACCTCAAAACATCATCGAGCGTTGTTTCTTCAAAAGAAATGATGAATAGAAAACGAATTTGGGATTCCATGAGAGATTTGGTGGATCTGCTGCTTGAAAAGCCTTTGGTTGACCCTCACCGGGTGAGAAGTATACAGGGAGTGTTCCCAGGAGATGTGTCGCAGGAAATAGCTATGTGGAGATCAGTTGGAGGTGATCTCGACCCCAGAGAAGGGCCCCCAGCTCCTTCAGGGATGCCCTGCACATCCATTTGGGAGCAGACTGTCTCGTTCCCGACCAAGTTGAGGCGCATGGCGGTTTCAATTCGCACGTTCAACGGCAAGCAGTATGTCTCGGGACTACGGCTGGTCTCGGAAGAACACGATCAAGATCTACTAATCGGATATGTTCTTCCCGGCAAAGAGAAGTACATCGACATCCAAGGTCCGCATGACGAGGGCGGCCAACTGAACGGATTCGTGGTAGCAGTTGGTCCGAGAGGCATACAGGCTCTTCGGATTACGACGACCGCAGGACATATTTCCAAATGGGCAGGTTGTCCCGATGGCCTCCCACAGACTGTTCGACTTTGCATGAAGAACCCTGTTCCTACCTTACGAGCTTCATTTGACGTATGTCTGTAAACTTACCAGACCCATAGAACTACATCAATAACAACATATATAGGGCTTCAAGTTGGTCTCTCTAGCTGTTCCACCAGACTGTGACCCTCTTTTCCCCGATGACCCGAGTGGTCATCATCTTCCTCTCCGTACTACAGGTCTCTGGTACCCAAGCATCCCTGCCGCACACCTGCATCTCCACGGAGACTCCTTTGCGGGACGAGACGTCTCGCTCCGTGAATACCGGCCCCTCGTACACGTTATGTTCGGCGGACCACGCGGAAGGTATCTCAAGAACCTGTGCCGTATCTCAGTCACCGTTTCCAAGGCCGCGATCGTGGGGATGGATTTCTATTATACGGGAGACGGCGTTCCATTCGAGTGTCTCCGGGCTTGCCACTCGACAGCGAGCGCGGATGACTCGGTCAAGACTGCATTTGATATCGACGGGCCGGGTGGGGAGCGCCTGACGGGGTTCCAGGTGGGTGGAGACTTCTTTCTCAGTGCAGCTGGGACAGGGTCCTACAGATATGGAGCTATCACTTCTCTGAAGGTGAGTCTGTCGGCAAGACCCCTTTTTTCCCCTTGACTTTTTGGCTTTAGAATTGCGCTGTCGATATTGATATACTCTTTCACCCGGTTCTGTCAATGTTGGGCCTGTAACTAACGATGTACGATATGACCTGGCAGGTGACGACAAACCGCAACCGCTCCTTCGTCTTCCAACCGAGCGCCGTCCCAATCCTCAAACTTCCCTGCGGCCCATACGTGCGCCAGAAGCCCAAGAAGACCGGGATCACGCCCGGGACGACCATAACGGGAATCTACTTTATGCATGTAGGCGGACTCCACACTCTACACCCTAACTGTGTTACTCTGTTTCCATGATGATGCAACCCAGACCCGTACTGACAACACCAGGACCCCAAATTCGGCATGATAAGCATGGGCCCTATCTCCGAAGACTTGAGCTTGAGAACGGAGGATGATTATGATGTTGATGTCCCACTAATCAACGGCAACGGTGTCGATGCAAATTCAGATGCAGATGCAATCTTCGATGAGATAGTCAGTCTGATTCGAAGTGGAAGTTGAAAAAAAAGGACGAACGTTCGCATTTTGAAAGAACAAAAAGATACCCGGTATTTATCTAGCTCACCTCACCTCACCATGCGATCAATGTGGATATGATACCTACAACCGTTGAAATTGAACAAGTTACAGTCAAACAAGAAAATTGACCTAACCTAACCTCCCTCTCCCCTACGTTCCTACTTTGCTACTTACTCACGGCCCCTTCGTCGTCCATACATATACCCGTTCCGTCTCATATCACAATGGCAATGCTGTTATGTCTATGCGCTAAAGAATAGAAAAAAAGAAACACACATGCATACATATATACAATATCGTAATGTACCTATCTCAGGAAACAATAATGATATGATATGATGCGATCAATATGTCAACATCTTACGGTGGAGGTGTCGAAAGGGAGGGAGGAGGGAGCAGGGGGCAGGGAGAATAGAATAGATCCCCCGTGTAGCTCTGAAACTACCGTGCGTGCAGGGACAGCACAGTGCAGTGCAGTCCATGCATATGTTAATTTTTTTTAAAAAAAAAGTTCGCAGTATATTAGAATTTTTAATCTCCTGCGCAGGGCTCGCTTCCTAGATACACGTGTATACATACCTCAATTACCCTCACCTCTCTCTTTACATAGCTAGGTACAGCACCCAAGTATGAAAAACAAGACTTCCACAACACCGCGACTCAGAGTCAGGACCATAATCACACGTCAATAAACACTGCACTGCATATACATCAGGTAGACGCCACCGTCCTCAGACTACATAGGCCAGATTGCCCTATCTCTGTCTAGCTAGCTTCGACAGATTATAAAAGTCGACCGACTGACTACTGCCAAGCAGCGAGAAGGAAAGGAAAGGAGAGTACACTACACTACGCTACACTACATTATTATTAATGTCGCAGGTCAGCAGACAGAAGACCAACCGACCGACCAACCAGGCCCAGCTATACTTTATACTTTACGACAATGATATTGCTCACTCCTACTCAATTTCACGTGGGACGGAAACGAAAGTTAGTTCTAGAATATACAGTACCGGACAGGGACCCGAAAAAGTTAAGTCACACGCAGAATTTGTTCATCGATTCATTCATGCACTGATTCTGATTTACTGACTGATCCATGGGTTGACATTTATTCAGAGGAGAGCATAGGATAGCAGACAGAAGAAAAACTTAGGCACAGAGCGGTGTAGAGATGATAACAAGACCCCAGAATCCCAAAACAAAAGCTGTGACAGCACAGCGCCCTCTTCCATCTTGAGTGGGCGATAGAGAAGGAAAAAAACAGCGGGAGAAGAGAGAAACGGTATCAGCATCCCACGATCGAGACCATCTAAATACGTGTCATAACATGCCAAAAGGAACCCCATGGTACTCCGAAGATATATTGCTATCGTTGTCTTCCTGACAGTCACTTCTCGGAGACGTATCGGACACGGAAGGGTATCGTGACGCCGTATCTCTGCCCGAGAGATCCTCAAGACGCGCCACGGGGCGACGCAATGTCCGTGGTACTGGAGTCTTCCCGGGAAGGCGAAGTTTCGAATCGATCTCAACTGAAGAGCTCGTGTCGATCCCGCACTGCGGTGGCCCAGCCGTCGCGGCGGGATCCAGACGTAAGGCCAGAACGGATTTATTCCGTTCCGTGTTCCGCTCAGTCAGTGCGTCGAGAGTGGCCTCGTAGGCCTCCGGAGTCATCGGATGAGTGAATGGGACTGCAGAAATACGCCCGCGCAGGGTCAGGTTCTGAGTGGTTTCATAAGCCAGGGAGTCCTCCAGACGTCCCAAGAGAGGATTGGATTCGCCGGATCGTCTAGATGGCGGTATATAGCATTTGCCAGTTCGGCAGCAAGCAGACTAGTAGCTCTGGGCAGACACCATAGCAGGCTGTGACGGACGTGTAAGTAACGTGGTAGATAATAAAAACAGATACCATGTAGATAGATAGCAAGCTTGCACAGAAAGTCTGGGCACCGTGACACAAGGAAGCGGTGATTTGACTTGGCGAGAAAAGAGAGGGGGAAATGAAATTACTTACAGGACTGTTCAGCATGCTGTTTCGCTTGTTTCTGCCCTTCTTGATGTGGTTCTTCAGAGCAGTCGAGTCAAGAGGCTTCAGCAGCTCAAAGCTACACAGGAGCTCGGCGGAGACAGACATAATCGCACCCCAGTTGTCAAATTCACCGCAATACTTTAAAAAGACAAGTTGTCAGCAAGATCGCATAACACAAAGGATGTTGAGGCCAGGGAAGACGGGGAAAAGACTTACGTTAGGGGCAGAGAAGACGGTCACCAAGATCCGATCGCTGAAGAACTCGTAGCCATCCTCTACTACCATGTGCGCCCGGCACACCAGATCAAAATCGTGTCTCTGCAAGAAGTCCATAATAACCTTCCTCCCAAAGCAGTAGCTTACACCCCGCTCGTTAGGCTCCCAGTCTTCCTCCATATCCGCCGGATCACTCCACAACAGGTCGTTGAGGAGACCATAATCGGGAACGTCCGTGGGCCGACCGATCCCACGAATATCGTCCATGTGAGACAGACTCGGCGAGAGCCCACCGTGGACGCAGAATATCTTTCCGGCAACAATGGAGGCGATGGGAAGGCAGTTAAAGGTATCAATAAAGGTCTTCCAGATCTTGATGTTACACCGTCGCTTGCATTCATCATAGAACCCATATACGCGCGTGACGTTGGCACACTCGTGATTACCTCGCAGGAGGAAAAAGTTCTCCGGATATTTGAGCTTATAGCACAACAGGAGCAGGATCGTCTCGAGACTCTGCTTCCCGCGGTCCACATAATCACCCAAGAAGAGGTAGTTTGCCGCTGGCGGGAATCCGCACATCTCAAACAGCCTTATAAGATCCGTATACTGACCGTGGACATCGCCGACGATCTTCACTGGAGCCGACAGCTCTAGCAATGCGGGCTGAGAAAGCAGCAGCTCCCGAGCGGCGGTGCAGATTGCTACTATTTCGGCATTCTTCAGACATACTGTCTTGGTCACCTTGGTGGAATAGCCTGCATCAAGCAGACGCGATATCATATCATCCAGATCGATCGACTTCAATGCGCCCATACCCATTCCTGGAGAACCGGTCTCCAAGGCTGTATTCTGGAGCATTTGGAGGATAGGGTTAAGCTGGTTCTCGCGTTTGATGAGGATGGACTCGCCCGGTGTCTGAGGGGTGGCTGGCGGTACAGACGGAGGTGCGTCCGATACGTGATCAACCTCTCCGCTCTGCTGCGCGGCGTTCACATCCTTATGGCCTCGATTCAGGGAGGTCGACTGGGATGGAGATGGGGGAGGGTCGGGGGCATCGGATCGAGATGCAGCATCTTCGGAGCCTGGAGACTGCGGGGTCTGGGACGAGTTCGAAGGCGACCTACGCGCGCGCCCTCCATTGGAGGGCATACTACCGGTCGACTTCACAGAAGCCGCATCGGACTTGTCGGTTGCGCTGTCGACCTGCGAAAGGCCAGCGTTGGACGCCCTGGGACTGTCGCTGCCGTTGCCGCCCCGCCCCGGGATCTTGGATCGGAGGGAACCTCGAATGGACCGGAGCGACTCCTTGGTATCTGAACGGGAAAAGGACGGATACGACTGCAGAGTGTCCCCGGCCCCCGTGGGGGTCCGCGAGCCACTCTTGGATTGTGACTGACCCATCACAGACCGGCTGGCGGTTTACGGACTTCTGGACCTGGCTGATGGAACTACCGACTGCGGCTCGGACGGGTGAAGAGGACACAGGAGCGGGGGTTCGCGATGGAACAGGAGTCTCCAGACTAGACGTGCAGGTGGCCACTGTTAGGGCGGCTCGAAGAGAGTGGAGAGGAAACAGAGGACACTGGCTTCGACGAAGGAACGAGTTGTCGCCACCGTCTTGCTGGCCGTAGTGAGAGACACCTGGCAAAGCTGCGGGGAGGAGGAGCTGGAGGAGAGAAGCGGGGGAAGAGGGAGAGGGCGGAGGAGATCACCGTCCAGATGCACGGACTCCAGGATCGAGGAATATCAAGGCCTGTCGAAGATCTGGGACTGCCAGAGGAGGACGACGGCGGGCAGACGTTACGGGCTGGCAGATGCTGCAGCCGCAGGTTAGTTCGGGGGCGGAGGGCAAGCACCAGAACCAGAAGTAGGACGGACAGGACGGCGCGACGATTTACTGGCAACGGACCGGCCAGAAAGCACCCCAGGAGCCCGCGGACAATGGGGGAGAGGAGAGCTGTGGGCAGATACCTTTGATTCGATGTCAGCCTGGCGTGGAGAACAAGGGATCTGAGTAGAGAGGGGGGTCCAGGGAAGCAGATACAGCTAGAGAGCGGACGCTCCATGCATCCACCCTGTGGGGAAGGGGAGGGTTGGGAGGATGCGTCATGATGGGCATGGAGGGAGTACCCACGAACCTGGGAAGCAGCAGCTACGGCGAGATGGATGTTGACGGGGGCGTCCGGTCCGGAGGGGCTCTGGAGCGCCGCAGATGGGACGACGAAGATATATACAGGACGAAGAGGAGGATCGCTGCCCAACAAAGGGGTCGATGCCCAGGGAGACGAAGGCGTCGAGAGCAGCGGAGGGTGTTGGAGGCGGTCGTCGTCGCCGTCGCTGCCGCTGCCGGTCTGGATCTTTCGCCCTCGAGTCCCGTGACCGGGAGGCTCCGGGCCAAGCCTCAGCCTCGCCGATCATCGCCGGCCCGCGGGAGACGCTCAGCCACCCGCGCCCTCTGCAAAGTTCAGACCGTCACAGCATCACCAGCAGCGGACGAGCCCAACGGGATCCTGCGATTCCTGCCCCTCGTCCAGCGGGACCACTTCTTCCTCCGTGGCGCAGGAGGCCGGCGTCTCAGGCCCCTGGGGACAGGATGGTGTGCGTCCATCGCGGACTTTGCCGCGCTGACATCAACACCCAGTCTAGACCCGATTGCCGAGTGCCCACTCACCGCTCAAACCAATCCTTGGCGGGGTTGGCCGACAGAATGTACATGTACTTCGTATACCTCTACCGTACATCGCCCATACGTGTTGACTCGGAGAACAACACTTAATCACCTCGTTTCTATAAATACTGTGTGGATATTTGTTTATGTCCGACAGCCAGTAGTGCACTGCAAGACGTGTTCATCTTTCGATCTACAGCAGTTGTGCCCAGCATGCCCGGTGTAGACACGGCAGCTTCTCCTCAGTTGATCAACAGTATCTAGCGTAGTACTTTGTTTCCACCGTACACGTGCTGGATACAGGTAGGCCCTTGTCTCTCGGGGAATTATATCTCTGCCGGTCATTGCTCCAGCACATCCACCTCCACCAACAGCGTGGCACACCACAATAGTGATCCTCAATCCGGCAAGTATAGAGCATCTTTCTCTGTACCAGACACCGACCCGTCCGGTGTCACGATGACCAATCCTGGCCGCTTCACGCTGCGTCTGCCAGTGGAAGCGCATCCCACCTCGTGATGTTCAACTTTCAGCGCGTTGCCATCGTCTAATGGACGTATCATCCGCACTAGAATCTTGGCCCCAGCTCAGCACACCCTATCCCGCAGGACTATCGGATTAATTCTTGCTTTCGCCCAATCGGCAGCAAGTATAAGCCAAAAAGCCCCGAAAAAGAAGCATTCAGAGCACGATCTCAACTGCAGTGCAAAGAAATCCCACGACCGCATATTCTCCGCCTTCCCCGCTCAGGTCCTATTTGACGATGACCTGGACAGACGCCCATCATAGGCTTTCGCACGTAACCTCTTCAGCGTGAGAAGTAAGAGAAGACCGGACAGCAACGGCCAGCGGAAAATCTCCAGGTCGGGAGTCTGGTGTCCAATCACTCCTCAGGCCAAACTGAAATCGCACGTTCCAGCTATTCAACCCGTGACTGCCTCCTTTCTGGCCTCGCGCATGCGGATCTCGTCTGGGGTCTCTTCTAGCTCGATACGCGTGATGTGTTGGCCCGGCACGACGACAAGCCCGATCAGCCGGCTTGTCATGTCCACCTTGACCGTATCTTTTGACGTTCCCGAGCTATCTGCACCGGCGGTAGCAGCGGCTTCTCGGACGGCAGAGGGACTGGGGAAACGGAACTCGTAGGTGCCGGCGAGGATAATGTTCCGGTCCTGGGAGCCAACTCACGTCAGCATACGTCTCTCAGACATTAACTAAGAAACTCTTCATCAAGTCTCTATAGTCTCTGAGAAAAGAACAATTACAATTTGTTCACTGAAGAAAGGAGATACCAACCATATCAGTGCACTTGAACGTCCCGACGAACATGCGTGTGTCGGTGGTGTGGACGCGCAGTGTCCGTCCGATCAGGGACTCGAGGTAGCTGACCGCCTGAGCATTGTCCATCGTGACTATTGTCTCTTATTATTTTGCTAGGTACTTTGCGCTAGGCGTTCGCTGAGCAGGGAAGTATGTAGCCCGCCTCGTGACTCGATCAAGGCAAGAATCGGAAAATAGTGGACCAGCCTCGAGACTAAGACGAACCGCAAGGACAATCTGGTATTTTTCAGAAAAAGACTCAGTAGAAAAACATAAAATCCAATTGAGCGTGCTCTGCCGTTCTTTTGTTATCAGTTGTAAGTACCCGTGTGTACAGCGTACGGAGGCACCAGCAAGGTTCGTCACCTGAAGATTATGAGCAAACGGAGCTTGGTCCCCAAATTCGACACCTCAGGCTAAATTCCTCGTGGGGCGGGCGGGCGTGACCTCCGCGAGGCTCACGCCCTTGGATTGCTTGGGAACCAACCATAATTTATTCCGTAATCCCCGGATCTGCCCGCAGCCCAACAAGCTAAGTATGACGCCAACCGAATCAGTGCATATACCCAAGGAGAAGATATAGAGACAGACATCCAATGTATTCCTGATTGTTTCTAACCGATCCTATCGTTTTCCCCGTGAAGAAACCGACTAGAACACAAGTCGATATCGTTTGTCAAGCTCATTGAGAACAGCAGTAGCCATACTTGTGATTTATCTACACATATGCCGCCTTGGCCGTAGTATCGCTAATAAACAAAATGAATACATGAAATTAAAGCCAAAAGCCCTTCCCGAGAATCACTGCTCCAAAAGGCCTCCCAAGAAACGCCAGGTCCAGAGATCCAAAATAACCAGTGGGTATAAAGAGCTTGTAAAAGATACAGCGCCCCTGCTCTAGGCAGCAGGCGGAGCATGTGCCAGTAGCAGTAGCTGGCATAAAGGAAAGCTGGAACACAGTTCCCACTTCCACTCTATCAACAAATGCAAGGGCCACCTCACGGGGTAGACTGCCGATAAAAAATGTAAAAGGATCAGTCGAAAGAGTCGGTGGCGAGGGCTTCACATCTAGCCAATGCCTCCGACCAATCTCTTATCAGCAAAGGCTGATTCATCGTTTCTTCATTCCATGTCCATCTCAATGTCCATTATCTGTGAATTTGGGCTGCCTGAGCCGCTTTCAGCTGAGCTGATGGTCGACCCAGTCTCAGTTGCATGACCCTGCGTGATGTCGCCATTGACAACACCCATGCTCTCTTTTTGTTGCGAGACGGAGCTCGTGTTTGTTGAGGAAGAGACGGTTCTGGTAGACTTGAAGAACTTGTGCAATGTCTGCTGGCGGGGGTCGATGGGCTCAGGCTCCAAGGGCTGCGGACTCGGAGGCATGGACTCGTCCACGGGAAGGGAAGAGGGTTGTTGTCTCTGCTGCGCGGAGAAGAGCCAGCGGAGTGTGTTTTCTGCTCCCGTCAGATGATGTTCGGACTGAAGATCCTTCCAGAGGGCGTGACGGCGCAGGGTGAATGCTCACCGTAAACAGTCTGGTCGTCTGGGCGATCATTCCTGAATCGTTTCCGTGTCCGGCTGTTAAGGTGCTTCGGAGGCTCATCAATAATGGCGACCGCCCCAGGGAGAGAGGGAGTCGCGCTGGAGGAGACAATTGTCGTAAACGAAGCCTTGCGTTTGAGAGCCATGGCGTCGGCTGAGATGGGAAATGTTGGTGAGGATGGAACAGGAGCAGGGAAGGAATTAGGTTCCTCAGGACTTGACGAGGCTCAGGCCATCTAAGAATCGCGTGGACACGGTCTTTCTGGAGGTTGGTGACGAGGAATGGCGTGTAAAGAGTTGACGCGAAAGAAGAATAGGGAAATCCAGAGGAGACAGAACGCAGAACCAGAGCAAGCAAGGCTGGTATTATCCTTACCGAAAAATTGGAGGTGGTTGGGCGACGCCACGAGAACGGGGGACGCGTCCGGGGTTCGTGACGGTACGAGCACGTGTTTTTGATACGCGGAGAAACGCGCTAGCCCAATGCGGATTGAGTGGCTTTGGATCCAATTGCCTGAGATAGGGATGCCATGATGGCCCTGGGCTGGGAAAAAAAATTATAGTTGGATTCAAGAAGATGCTGCAATCTAGATCCAACCCATTGCTGAGCTGCCATGTGCTTTGGCGGCGGCGGTCTGTTCCTGCAGTCTCCTAGAGCTGTTGTCTCCACCCACTTCCGCGAGCACCGCGCAACGAGGACACGCGACCATGGTAAGCAACTGCACCACAGAAATTTCGAGTACCAACATAAACCACAATTTCTTAGATCGCTGTTCACACATTCCTATAAGAAAGATACATGTGTATGGAGATCTGTTGTCCGTGGTCCCCAATGAGATTGTAGCTAGGTTTGTGGATTGAGATGTGATCAACGAACGCGCTGTGCGGGGAGGCCTGCTACGTAGGTAATCTGTGAATTACATGCATATCAGTCTGCAGGCTGCTAAGGTTTGGTCCACAGGAAAAACACCTTGGAAGACCGTGTTAATGGCTCAATGAGTGGACAATCCCCTCCTGCCCTTGATTTCCATGGCATCGGCATGCCGGGAGTCCTGTTGGCCATAGCTTTCGGCATGCCGCGGGGCACCTAGGCACTCCACCCTGACAACGTCCCCTCCCCCGCTCCCGCTGTCTAGCCAGCCAAACTCTCCACCACCACATCCACTGCAACCAAGTATCCCTTATAGCAATCCTTTCGATACATAAAGCACCCTTGAAAAAGGCAAAAGAAGATGTCATCCAGAGAGCCTACTCACGCGGGATCGTGGTATTCTGGCAATGGCCAGACTCTCACTCGTCAGCTTGATCAATGGCTTGCCCAGGTCCCCGATGAGATAGAGGGCCTGGGAAAGCTCCCACTTCCCGGTGCCAGAGTGATCATTGCTCCGTAGGTGACACTTCCTCCTATCGTATCGGGGCTATGTACTGATCTCTCAGCCATGCTGGATACGCATACTCGGGGCCGTGTGCTGCCTACGCCTACAAGGCCCTGGACCTGTCTAAGGCGTATGTTACGCTCAACTCTATGCTTTTATTTTCCTAACATTGATGTAGGAAACGCATATTTCTTCTGGGCCCATCTCATCATCATCCACTCTCGACTCTTGCGCTTTCCCAGCTCACGTCATACCGGACCCCGCTTTCGGACGACCCTCTCCCGCTTGATACCGAGCTTATCGCCAAGCTTCTTTCCACTAAGGCTGTTAAGCAAAACGGATCAACTATCAGCTTCACGACCATGTCACGCGCTGTCGATGAGGCCGAACACAGTCTTGAGCTTCATCTGCCATATATCCACCGCCTCTTGCAACTTCAGCATCCCGACAAGCCGGCTTCCCAGTACCCACCCCTAGTTCCGATCATGGTCGGAAGCACCTCTGCTTCCACTGAGCGTGCATTTGGATCTCTCCTTGCCCCCTATCTTGAAGATCCGACCAATGCGTTTATCATAAGTTCTGATTTCTGCCACTGGGGGCTCCGCTTCCAATACACATACTATGTCCCACAGGCCCCAACTCCGGGACCAACCCTTCCTCTGTCGTACGACTCACTTCCCCAGCCCTCCGCGAGCTTAGAATCAGTAGATGAGACCATCGAGTCCGTCTCTGCCGGTCATTCTCTACGCCATCGTGACCGCATCGGTCGCAACGAACCTGCCATTCATGAGAGCATTTCAGCTTTCGACATGGCCACTATGGCGGCTATCGCCACGGGTAAGACGGACAAATTCCTCGATACAATATATCGCACCGGAAACACGGTGTGCGGACGTCATCCGATTGGCGTAATTATGGCAGCTCTGGAGGAGGTTACAGCCAAATCCGAGGAGGGCACGAAGGGCAAATTTCACTTCGTCAGATACGAGCGGAGCTCAGATGTGATTTCGGTATCGGATAGCTCTGTGAGCTACGTTTCTGCGTTTGCAGTGTTATAAGGAGGATAGCGGACTTGACTTATGTCGGATGTCCTTTTTCTTAGCTACGAACATTGTAACGCAATGAGCACTCCAGTTCTGCTGCACGTTGGGCGCGGTGTTTAACGTCGGATAGAGAAGCCTGGTTATTTCGTGATAGAGCGGAATTATCTGGGTATCTGAATTATGCCGTCCTTCACTCAGCAGGAAGGTCATGCTCAACTGCTCTCCTTTACAGGTAGTCGTCAAACTCGGTCAGGAATGTTTTTGTTCTCAATTTCCTTCTGAATAAGCAAATAAAGCCAGTGAAATCTTAATCTGAATGCCTGGACTGCATATTTTGTCATTGCTGCATGTTAGGCATATACACATAGTTGTATACACATAGTTCTCCCGCATATCAACTTCTCCGCCTTAACCTCTAGTCATCCAACGTGGTCAGATTGATGCGGCGGATCGATAATATCGGAGTGAGGGGGTGGCGGGATAGCATACTCCTCATCACCTCCCGAGTCTATTTCAACATAGCCACCCCTCTCACTTTCGTCCTCGCTTTCTTCCAATTGCGGTCTGTAGAAGCCTCGATTTCGAATACAGCACCCACATTCCATCGTGCAATGAGAGCGACATGGCTTCCTCTCCGTATTCCGCGGTCGCAGACAACAGCCGCATTCCCGACAACAGCAGCCTCCGCGTCCCGCGCACTGACGACGCGTTAAGTCCGAGTCATAATCGTACTTCTCCTTTTCGTCTTCCCGTATCAGAAGTCCGAGAGGCTTTCTGCACTCGTGCCGGTACTTTTCCCTCTGGTTCACCCAAAAATCCTTGTTGAGCCGTTTCAGCTCCCTTTCCCACTTTTTGATCTTTGCAGGTGGCTCTGCCCCAGTGATGAAGACCTGGGATTTCTCCTTCCAAGCGGCGATCTCTTCTTTGGGGTAGATTTCTCGCTGTACGATTTCAATATCCTTCCAACAGAGTTCTATATCACAATTGATCTACTTATGCTGCTCTTCGAGAGATCTGCGGGACGTAAACATCTTTTCGAGGTGCTGCACATATGTGGACAGTGTGGAGTATCCAGTAGTCAAATTGTTCCTCAATCCACGCGAAAAAGCCCATTTTGAGGGAGTTATGGACGCAAACAAAACAAATATGTATTAAGCGTCAGAAAGAAGTGTCGATAGCGAGTTGGAGAGAGCTGGCAAACGAAGCAGGATCTTGAAACGAGATGAACGTGACCCCGGGGATTAGGGAACGCAGGGTTGTGATAGACTTTTCTCGATCGATCGTCTCCTAATAATATCCGCGATGAATAACCGCTAATTGATAACAGACGTGGAGGAACTTTGGAAGATGTTTGTGTGATATCGTTGAAGTCACTTCGTAGGTATTCTGTAGTTTTGGGGATGTTTGAACTGAGCAGGGAATGAAACTGAGCGAAATATGTTCTATCCTACGTAATGCGATATTGGAGGACCGTTAAAAAATGATCTCAAAACTTGGGTACGATGAAGTGCATTTTGCCTGTACCGATCCCCAGAGAGGATTAGTACCCAAGTTACCACTGAAACAGATTAGTCATCACCTATACGGTCTAACACAGCGAGAATGATGTGAATGGGTCGTCAATAAGCTCAGTCTTTCTGGACAAGAACACCAAATATGTCTAGCAGTGCACAATATTAGGTACATGGTCTAGTGGTATGAGCGATAACGCTGCTCTTGTGTATTGCTTTTCCTTTGGTCGAACTTGTACTGTAGCTAGATGCTGATAGAATATGGCAGAGAGTGTAGCAACAAAGAGGTTATTGCAGATCAAACTCAGAAACTATCCTGTAGTTTCTAATGCAAGAAGAATATTCGATAAAGAATTCCGTCGGACCTAGTGAAGATCCTGAGGCGACCTCGGGGCTCGCGTCTAATCAAGGCTACAGTGCCTTGATCAATTGATATAGCATAGTACACACATCCAGCATGCTCACTGTTGCACAGATGGTCTATGTAATACTGCAGCCCTCCATCCGGGATACTGTTACTATAGGAGCACGATCATTATAGAACGATGAAACATGGCATCCCTCCCTTTTACCTTTAATCGATTGATGGACTATAGAGGGAAACAGAGGAAGACCAAGGAAACAAAAAAACAGCAGAATGCGAAGGTAGCTTTTGGAACAATTGATTATGGACTTGCTTCAGTTTTATCTTTTTTTCCCTCTTGCTAGGTTTGCTTCTTGGAAGCAACCGAAAATGGGCACATGGCCGCACTGCTCCGGTGGAAGCTGGCAAAGTATTCGGGGAATCTGGCATCTAGGTCTCGTGTCTCCTTGTCATGCTGGGCCTTCTCGGCCGCGGTCCTGCTGCGGAGCAATTCTTGGTAACTAACTGTGGGATCAGGCAGGAAGGTTTCGGCGAACCAGATGAATGTCCCGAGAATAAAGATGATGATATGGGCTCTAAGGGTTTGAGGCAGCGCGACAGAGATGGGAATGGCGCGTCCCAGCGGACGCAGAGGCCGCGGAAAGAAACGAAAAGCGAACTGATCGAAGAGGGCTTCAACGATCATGTGGCCCTCGTCCGTCACCATCAGATGCTCATTCTCGATCTTCTCGCAAAATCGGACCATGCCTTCCCAATCGTCTGGGAAGCCCTCGAGGGGCACGCGGTTCTCAGCGTAGAAGAGCTTGGACATCTCGCGCCAGAAGATGAATGCGGCGATCTTCTGCTTCTCGGAGAAGCCAGGCAGACGCAGACGCTTGCGAAAGCGGTCGACTGAGGTAGCGGTAAAACAGAGGACGTAGAGGTAGTCCTCCATGTGAGAGAAATTGCCGGGATATCTCTGAGCATAGTGTTCGTGCAGTTTGTTGATGGCTTCGACAGACTTGCACGTTTCCGGATGGGACGGGCCATAGTACCACCAGATGGAGTTGTTGTACTGCGTCTGATGCATGCGATCAGTGGCACGATGAAGGACCTTGCCGCCGTCCTCACGCCAGACCACCTGGGCACCCCAGGGGTTCGCGACGAAGTTGGAGAAGGTCGATGCATAGATCAAATTCTGCATGAACTCTCCCGCGCCGTATTCAATGGATAACCGCCAGATCTTTTCATATTCGGTATATGGATTGGAGGCTTCAATTTCCTTTTTGATCCACTTGTAAGGTTTAACGTTGGCATTATTGGAATTACGTCTCATGATGACTGCAGACAGATATGCGAGGAAGAGGATTGGAATGATGGTTCAAACAAAGAAACACACTGGAAACAAATGCTAATTGGACAGATAAACAACTATCTTGACGAATTTGGTCTTGAACGAAAATGCAGAGGTTCCTGGAAAGAAGAATTCCTGTCGAGGGTCTAGAGATATATATTCAACATCATGCCGCGAAGCTCGGCGGTGTAGCTGTCCGGAAACGCAGCACCGATCCTTTCCCGAGTAACCACCTGCATGGTGAAACCAGCAATGTGGAGAAATTGGCAGTCTCGGGTGAGACAGCTTTCTCCAGCAGAAGATCGAGAGTCAAATATAGAAGGGGTCCATGATTGTGATGTCCATCTCTGACCTCGGCGGTCGGTTGATCGACGCGACAACACCCATCGGAACCCCCAGCAAGTGTTAGTAAGCGGAAGCACGGAACGTAACGTAATCTATAAGCGAGCTGGCCACATAAGCGAGCTGGCCACCTACCCACTGCCAAATCTATTCAAACTGCAATTAGACTATCAACACAGCAAATATTGAAGCTATATACACTATATATCAAT
>Ga0207767_1000622_pt1 | contig 17302 bp, 19 predicted proteins | sample HigsolmetaGSP17D_FD_184845 | JGI IMG/M metagenome (GOLD analysis project Ga0207767, IMG submission 184845) | High solid enriched microbial communities from the Joint BioEnergy Institute, USA - SP1-7-D (SPAdes) | ecosystem: Engineered > Bioreactor > SSF (Solid state fermentation) > Aerobic >... | reverse complement strand
AGATTTGGATTAAAAGTAGAAATTGAGTTACAGATAGCCTTGCTATTTCAGGGAGAATTTTTAAAGTAAGTGAATATTGCCCCCCTCCCAGTCAAAACAGGTATTAATCTATAAACTTAAAACCAACTCGAACAGCTAAATAACCACCATATCCTAGCAAATCAGGCTGTCTTGAAATTAAATAACTATCAATGCGTTTCCTTTCATCACTAACAAACCTAACATTCGCACGATGTCCATATACTACAATAATGTCACCAACTTTAGGCTCTTTTGCTAATACAAAATATTTATATTCCATAATAAAATCCTTTATTGAAATTATAATTTATTGTAAGTATACCCTAGCGAACCAGTCAAATGCTTCCACTGGTTCGGTACCCTAGTGAGGACTTGAAACTTCAGCTATAACCCACGTGATTCCAATAGATATAGACTTTTATATTGAATCAATGTACATCTGAGTGTACTTAATGGGCTTGGCTTAATGGTTTTTTGACTAGGTTATTAGGTAGTCATTAATAATAAGGGTAATTCACCGTTGACTATTCGACATATGTTTCAGTGCTGGCAACCCAATAAAGGCTCATGTCTTCTTCTTTTAGAGATGCCATGTCAGTTGTACGGCCTTCATTATCAATAAACTCAATTAAGTACACAGGGGGATTTTGATCAAAAATATGTACTACAGTACCCAAATGACCTGCTCTGATATCGTCTTGAATATTTTTTGACACCTTAATGACATCGTTTATATTCAACATACTGCTAATCCTTATATTTAATAACATCTTTTATTGGAACATATTTGGTGCGCTATACAGGAGTCGAATTGTTCACGATATTAGCCTGACATAAAGAAAGCCTTATCAGGTAATTCTCCATTCTTCTTATAACTTTTCATAACGGCCACCATTGCTCTTTTATAGTGTGCCTCAGGAGCATAACCACCAATAGGCTTAATCAACTCACACGACGTATCAAAGGTAAATGGCTCCATTCTATCTTTGTATAGTACAAAAATTCCATTAAAAATAGATGACTGAGTAAAGAATTCATATATCACTTTATCAATGTTTTCTTCAACTTTATTAACATCGACATACATAACCCCACCCCTAGCTTATTATTTTTTTAGAAGAAACGAATTACGGTGATATAGAATTATTTTCATTAATCATTGATATAGCTATATCCCAGCGGAACCATCTAAAAAGGCTCATTAATCCATTAATAGACTACTCATAGTAGACTACTGTAGTGGAACCACTTAATGATCAGTTTAATTTTTCCTTGGCCACATCAGCGATCAGATGCCGTGAGCACTTGGCCATTTTTTGAATATCAGAATAGCTATGACCTGATTTGAGCAGACTAGCGATAATCTTGCGCTTTTCGGTATCTTTCCTACGACCGGCATACTTACCTTCTAACTTAGCTTTAGCAATACCTTGCTGCTGACGGTTACGCCGATCTTCATAATCCTTTCTAGCAATAGCAGCGAGCATATCCAGCATCATCGAGTTAATGGCCTGCAATATACTGCTCATAAATTCAGTGCTGCTTTCAGGTTGAAGTGCCATATAGGAGGTAGGCAGCTCTTTTGATACGATAGATAGCTTTTTTTCTGATAGCATTCTTTTGAGCGTATCCCAATCAGCTTGGTGCAAACGCGCCAAGCGGTCAATTTGCTCAACTAAAATCACATCGCCCTTATGAGCATCTTCAATCAGTTGCATAAGCTTGGGTCGCACCAAGGTAGCTCCTGATTCGTTTTCGACATAGAAGGCGGCAACTTTGTGGCCATGATCTTTGGCAAATGCTATGAGTTCGCTTTTGGCACGCTTAGCGTCTTGTTCTTTGGTAGACGCTCGTAGATACGCTCTAATAAACATAAACACCTAAAATAGTCTGTTATAAGTGGTTCTATTATACCAGTCTGTTATAAGTAGTCTGTTAATACGTTTGAGAGGTGAAATAACTAGTTCCTCTGGGGTATATCTATGAGGAATCTATACAGGCATCAAATAGCTTAGATCGGGGCTATTAGCCGAAACCACTAGACCAACAGATTTTATCAACCTCATATTCATCGATTAGAAAATCGTCTAATGAATCCCTGAAACCGGGTTTATCGCTAAGGAAATTTATCGCTTTTTCTGCTTCTTCTCTCGTACTGTAGATACCTAGCATCTTAGTACTATCATCTAAGCCTTTAACTGTATGTTCAAGATGATATACAACCGTAGTCATTACAAACCTCCCTAAAAAAACAGATAAGTTAAGAATAATATATTCTAGAGTTGAAAACTAACGGTTATCAACTATGGTTTAGGTAGACCAAAATTCAAAAATGTCTACATACATTAATTATCAGGCATAGGCTTATACAACGGAAAGCCTAAAAAACGATTCCTAATGGTCATAGCATCATCGTAAGATTTGGCTGAGAATACAAAGATTATTTCTTCTTTCTCGTCAATTGGTTTGCCAAATAACTTAAGAGTCGTTTGAGTCGAACTTTCATTTTGACTCAGCTGATAGAAATCAGCTTTAATTTGATTGTTTATGTTTCTTAGGTCATCATTAATGATTTGTAAAATCATCTGATCGTTTCCATAATCAATTTCAGCTAACTCTTCATCTGAAATGCTAGGATTGTCTAACAAATGTTGCATAGAACTAATGCGATAAGCCACTGCTTCTTGCAATAAGCTAATGAATTTTGGAGGTAGGTTTAGAACAAGTGTTGGATTCATATGAGTCATTGTATAATCTGATAATAGATGTGTTAATAAGGTTGTTAGGCAAGATAATACATCAAAAATACAATGTCATTTTTAAAGTTATATCCAATAGAATCAGAGTACAACGAGTTCTCTCAACAATTATCTTCCATAACTCCCGTTGTTGAAATACTGTTCGATGCCTGTATAGCGCACCGAACTTATTCCTATGACTGGCTTACGTTAAATGACTTTGCCCACACAAAATCGTTGGTATAGATGTCTTCTTTTTATTAAGTAATCGTTTCAGCAAATGGTATGCTTTACCAATAACTTTCAATCAGCGAACGAAATACATGATTTTATCTAAAACCAAATTAGCCGTCACTCTCGTTTGTCTTTCTTTATCATCTATTTTGATAACGAGCTGTCAGAAAACCCAAAATGATGACCACCATGAAGTTTCTCACGTACAACCAATAATGGAAGAGAGTGATGACATTGCAGAGTTGCAGAGATTAGCTGAACAAGGCGATACTATAGCGCAATTCGATTTAGGTGTTTCTTACGAAAATGGGCTAGGAGTACCGCAAGATTACGCTAAAGCAATCGAGCTGTATAAAAAAGCGGCTATCAAAGGTGATGCTGATGCACAAAATAATTTGGGTAGAATGTACGATTATGGTTATGGAGTAGATCAAGACTACTCCAAGGCTATTCAGTGGTATCGAAAGGCGGCTGAACAAGGCAGCTCTGATGCACAGAACAATCTTGGTTTAATGTATTTCAGTGGTCAAGGTGTAAATCAGGATTATGATCAAGCTATTAAATGGTTTGAAAAAGCATCAGAGCAAGGAAATATGGAAGGTCAATATAATCTTGGGGTTCTATATAGAGATAGTGATGAAAGTCATCAAAGCTATAGTAAGGCGATTGAGCTATTCAAACCGTTAGCTGAACAAGGTCGTTCTGAGGCACAGAATAATCTTGGAGAAATATATCATCATGGTTATGGTGTAAATCAAGATCCTGTTAAGGCTATTCGATGGTATCAAAAAGCAGCTGAACAAAATAATGCTGAAGCACAATACAATCTTGGAATTATGTATATCACTGGTCAAGGGGTTGAACTAGATAAAACAGAAGCCGTGAAATGGTTTGAAAAAGCAGCGGTTCAAGGAAGGATGGATGCTCAACATAATCTTGGAGTGGTATATGAAAAAGGACTTGGTGTTGATAAAGACTACGCTAAGGCTATTCAGTGGTATCGAAAGGCAGCTGCACAAGGTTTTGTTAATGCCCAAAATAATCTTGGAAAAATGTATGACAATGGGAACGGAGTACGTGAAAATGATTCTGTAGCCATTGAGTGGTATCGCAAAGCAGCTAGTCAAGGACTGCCGGAAGCACAGTATAATCTTGGGAGAATGTACGATTATGGTTATGGGGTAAATCAAGATAAGAGCATGGCCAAAGATTGGTATAAAAAAGCCTGTAATAATGGATTGCAAGAAGGTTGTAATCCATAAGAAATGAACGATAAAGCTAAGCTCATTAAGTACACTCAGATGTACATTGATTCAATATAAAAGCTTATATTCATTGAAATCGCTTGGGCTACAGCCAAACATTCAAGTCCTCACTAGGGTACCGAACTAGTGAAAGTACCTGATTGGTTCGGTATAGGTAGAGCTTAAAAAAGCCACATATATTAGACCCTGAAGAATCTAAGAAATAACCGTTTTTTGAGGCCTACTGTTGATTTGGTTTTTGTACGTTGGGCATATTGTCATAACACTTAAGAAGCGTCTGTTCTGGCGTTAAATTTTTATCATTATGCCAATATACTATTTTTAACCACATAGCCGCTGTAGAGTACTGACCATAGCCTAGCCATGGGTGATCTTCTAAATTAGCTACCAATAACTTTCTACCTAATTCAATCATAGTTGCATCATCATGAACGGGGTTTAACTTGTTCTGACAAACTAAATAACCATAGTCTCTAGGTTTTATCAATTTTGTTTTTAAAGAAAATTTTTTCTGCCCATGATACTTCTCAAATTCATCAATCCCAGCTTGATAATTTTCTGCTTGAATACATAAGGCTAAATAGTCATCTAAAGCATCGGTTCTAAACTTTCTTTTTTCATACCAATCTCCAGACACATAGTTATCAGCAAAAATAGTTCTAGCATGTTGCCAGTCTTCTTGGCTGTCTACGCCTGTATATAGCCATTTTGCAAGTGCTAGGTGTTTATATAGGTTATATTTGTGGAAAGTTGCACTTTCATAAGGACCATCAAAAACCTCATTAGTGTCAATAGCCATTTGCATCCACTCAATACGACTGGGTAGGATAACCTGAGTTTCTGGTTTTAAGCCGACTATCCAATAACCAATAAGCATATTGATATTGCTCAAAGCAACATTACCCATCGGTCTTTCTGCATCATACTTCGTATCGATTAAGAAATCGATCATTGCAGTTTCTCTTCGTCTCACTGGATTGAATAGCATGCGTTACTCCAAATAAATATTATCCAGTACTTTACTTTTAATACCTAGGAACAGTTTACGACCTTAGATCGCTACCTTTCACTATCTGAAATGGGCGGTACAAAACAGTAAAAAATCCCGACTGTTCTCATAACAGACGTTATGACAAACGACGTTGGAAGTCATTTTTCACTGGTTCATACCTTATGATCAAAGTCTGTGGTCAATTAATTTCGTACAATTTAGAATGATAGACGAGAGAATGCTAATTATATAGCCGATGCTTTACTCCTAAGCTCCTTCACTAAGTCTACCATCAACTCCTTATCCGTCTGTCTGCTCAAAAAATCCAGCAAATTATCAGCCGTATATTCCCTTAGACCATCTACTGAATCCTTCTCTAAAGCATCTACAAGAAAAGCACCTAATAGTATTTTTTGCCGTGTCAGCTTCTTATCTAACTTCTGCTTCTCTCTATTTATTTTAAGCTCAAGCTCATTAATCTTCTGCTGTTCTTTTAAATCATTACCACCAAGTAAGTCCATACCATATCCTTAAACCATCAAAATTATAGTTCTTCCAACTATAGCAACTTCGCCAAAACCTAACAACAGTTTATGATATAGTTAATTGACGGATGGTTGCGTCCCACTGACTAAGTGCGAGTTTTCGACTTTACAAATGTTTATCCCTATCGGTCAACCATTTATAAAATCAAAATATCGGCAGGGGCAAGCCCCCACACCCCCAACACTACGAAAAGACGTAGTGCTAAAAATCAAAAATTTGAGCTTGTAGAAATGGCTATTTTTATCGCATCGACTAAATCCATATCACGAGGTAAGGGACAAAGTGCCATTGCTTCTGCAAGCTATCGCGCTGGTGTTGAGCTTGAAGATAAGCGATATGGTAAAACCCATGATTACTCCAAACGCTCAGGTGTTATGAGCACAGATATTATTTTGCCGTCAGCATTGGCTGCTGCCAATGCTGGTATTGATCGTAATGATTTATGGAACAAAGCAGAGGCTGCCGAGAAGCGAGTCGATGCGCGTGTGGCTCGTGAATGGCTGATTAATCTACCGCACGAATTAAGCGAGCAAGACCGAAAAGCGCTGGCGCATCGGTTCGCCCAAACGCTTGCGGATCGTTACGGCACGATTGCCGATTGTGCCATCCACAAACCAACTCAAAGAGAGATTGAGCGAGGGGCAGACCCTCGCAATTATCATGCTCATATTATGTTTACCACGCGCTGTGCTGAAATCAACGATAACAATGAGATCATACTGACTGACAAAGCGACCATCGAGTTGTCCGATAATAAGCGGCGCTCGCTTGGTATGGAGCGCGTGAGCCATGAAATTACAGACGTTCGCCAACTATGGGAGCAGATCGCTAATGAGAAACTGACCGAGCATAATCATGAGTTGATTGATTCGCGCAGCTATCACGATCAAGGTAAAGACATTGAGCCACAAATTAAGATGGGGAGTGTTGCAACCAAGCTAGAGCGTGACAAATACGAGAGTGAGCTAAAAAAAGCAGTGCAAGCCAAAGAAGAGGGCAAGCATTATGAGATTGATAAAACACCGGCCACAGTCAGAGGTGAGATTAATCTTATGATCAATGAGCGCAACCGTCTAGTACGGACACGCGAACTTGCCGATTTGCGCGAAAGTCAGTTATTTGTTGTCCCAGCTGCACCCACACCGAAGTATAAACCCAGTCAAGACAGCAATGACGAGCTAGAACAGGCTGAATCAGTGGTTGAGCGAGTAAAACAGGCACGTATTCAGCGTCAGATTGCCCTCGCTGCCGCTGAGAAGTTAGAAAAACAGCGTATTGCTCAGCGGCAACGCGATATAGCCGCTCAAGAGGAGCATGAGCGCCTATTAGCGCAAGAAGAAGCGCGTCAGGCAAAGCTTGAGCAGCAACGCGCCCGAATAGCAGTGGAAGAGGCCAACTTTAAGAAACAACACGACCATATCTCGCATCAAGGACTATCAAGTCAGCATAGAATCCTAAAAACCATCGACCAAAAAAGCGACTTTGGCCAACGCCTCAAAACCATACTTCACCTCGATCAGCAAATGAGCGCATGGCAGCATTACCGTAGTGAGCCGAGCACCACTGATCATCAAAAACAGCTTGTTGATCTTGAGCAGCACAAAATTAGCAGCCTCATCACCAGTCAAAGCAAGCAGCTTCTTGATAACATCAAATCCATAAGCGATTTATCGACAAGGCAAGCACACACGAAAACCCTAGAGCGCGTTTTTGACGACATCAAAGCTCGACAACAAAGTGTCCTTAGCCCTGAACAACAGCGCCAAATGAGAACGATATCCGCTGAAATAAACGGTTATAGCCGTGATATAAACCGCAATCCAGGCATGAGTCTTGGCTTTTAACCCTCATAAGGAATATCAAACGACATTTACTGTCGCATACTATTTTGTCAGAAGCTTCTCAGACGTCCCACAGCGCCTTTTTGATGTTAGGGTACCAATAATACATAAACCATCCTAAAAACGCCTACAGCAGCGCTCAGAGGCTAAATAACATCATTATTAGCAACTAGGACAACCCATGTCACAAAATGACCTATCCATCCAATTAGAAGACCTACTGCTTGCGCTTGAAACATACACCAAAAAACTAGATAAGCAGCTGATTGATAGCTCGAACTTAAATCATGCGCATCATAACCAGGCTCAAAACATTGCTGATTGGGCAAAAGAGCTGACTTCACTGCTAAAAACATATCAAAACAAAGAAACCTTGCTCCAATCCGACTTTGTTGCAGCCATTAACAAAGAGATAGCAAGAGTATTTGAAGCCAATGAAACTAACTATCACAAGCGTATTGATGAAGGTTTCACTAAGCACGTCACTTATGCTAGTGACGAGTTCTTGAAAAAGACCCAGCTGCTTAATAAGGACTTAGGGAAAATACAGACCTCTGTTACCAGTGTCGCTAGTAACCTTGACGATACTAAAGACAAGATAGCCAAACTAAATGTAGAGGCTTCCGAACAGATGCTAGATAACGTTAAGCGAGAGTTTGGCCGTCATTTAATCATCACGCTTGTATCCTTGGTTGTTATCATCTTTGTTCTAAGCTTCGGTGCAATGTGGCTGTTTATACCTAGCAAAGCTGAAATCAGTGAACGACAAGATAGCTATAATTCTCTTGCTAAGGCGCGAGTAGCACATAACGTTATCAAAAAACCTGATGGTTATTATGCGAGAGTTAATCCTGACGACTGCATTGAAGATGAGAAAAGCTCTTTTTACAGTAAAGCAGTGTTATGCAAATTTAAGTAATTAGCTTCCTAAATCAACCATCAAAAATAGTCCTTTGTTTTTTAAGCTTATCCACAACCAAAAAGCTTTTAAATGCTTTTAAATGCTTTTAAATGCTTTTAAGACCCTTGAAGTCTATATATATCAAGGTTTGTGTGTGTGTGATGACGACATCTATCGGGTATGATGACGACATCTATCGGGTATGATGACGACATCTATCGGGTATGATGACGACATCTATCGGGTATGATGACGACATCTATAAACTTGACTAGATGACGACATATAAGTATATTGTCGTCATCTAGTCAAGTTTATAGGAGAGGTTTACGAATGGAATCCAGTCAAGGTAGCAGTATGAATAATCTAGTGGTCAAATCCAACCGATTGAACACAGCTATACAAAATCTGTCATTAGTTGAAATTAGATTAATACAGCTAGCCGTTATTGATAGTAGGGAAACTCAGACAGGACTGACATCCGATGATCCTTTGCGCATATCAGCTAAGCGTTATGCGGAGTGCTTTGATGTAGATGTCGATACAGCTTACGATGTGCTTTTATCAGCAGAAGCAACACTTTTTGAACGTAGGTTCTCATTTATAAATGAGCGGGATAATCAAGTTAAAACGCGCTGGGTAAGTCAGGTTGAATATATAAAAGGTGAAGGCTCAATCGAAATTATTCTTACACCAGCAGTGGTCAAAGAGATAACACGTATCGATGGTTTACAAACATTTTTTACCAAATATCTGCTAGGACAAACGGCAACACTCAATAGCGTATATTCAGTTCGTCTTTATGAACTTTTAATTCAATGGCGTAAAGCGAAGAAAACCCCATTATTTGATTTGGAAACGTTCAGAGGTCAATTAGGGTTAGGGGTTGATGACTACAAGCGTATGAGCGATTTTAAGCGTCGCGTATTAGATGCTGCTGTTGCTGAGATTAACGACAAAACAGACTTGAAAATAAGTTATGAACAAGAAAAAAGTAAAAGCACGATCATAGGCTTTAAATTTAAAATAATTACTAAGAGCAAACCTAAGCAACCACAAGAGAGAACCTTAAACCGTGACGCTCATACAGCAGATATGTTCACGATTGATGGACTATCTGACAAGCAACTGTGGCGTATCAGTCGGCATAAAGAGTTTATAAGCACGTATAGCGGTCTCGCCAAAGGCGACGCTGGTAAGAACTGGTCAGCGTATAGTGATTTTATAGTTGGTGAGATCAAAAAAGACGCTTCCAAATTCAGTAAGAAACGTCCTATACGCGAATATTTAGATGGAAATGAAGCAGAGTATGACTTCTCAAGGTAACGACAAAACTGACCACATGGAATAGTCTGTTATAGGTGGTTCCCTTGTATCAGTCTGTTTTAAGTGGTCTATTAACAGGTTTGAAGGGCGAAATGACTGGTTCCGCTGAGGTATATCTATGAGGAATCTATACAGGCATCAAATAGCTTAGATCGGGGCTATTAGCCGAAACCACTAGACCAACAGATTTTATCAACCTCATATTCATCGATTAGAAAATCGTCTAATGAATCCCTGAAACCGGGTTTATCGCTAAGGAAATTTATCGCTTTTTCTGCTTCTTCTCTCGTACTGTAGATACCTAGCATCTTAGTACTATCATCTAAGCCTTTAACTGTATGTTCAAGATGATATACAACCGTAGTCATTACAAACCTCCCTAAAAAAACAGATAAGTTAAGAATAATATATTCTAGAGTTGAAAACTAACGGTTATCAACTATGGTTTAGGTAGACCAAAATTCAAAAATGTCTACATACATTAATTATCAGGCATAGGCTTATACAACGGAAAGCCTAAAAAACGATTCCTAATGGTCATAGCATCATCGTAAGATTTGGCTGAGAATACAAAGATTATTTCTTCTTTCTCGTCAATTGGTTTGCCAAATAACTTAAGAGTCGTTTGAGTCGAACTTTCATTTTGACTCAGCTGATAGAAATCAGCTTTAATTTGATTGTTTATGTTTCTTAGGTCATCATTAATGATTTGTAAAATCATCTGATCGTTTCCATAATCAATTTCAGCTAACTCTTCATCTGAAATGCTAGGATTGTCTAACAAATGTTGCATAGAACTAATGCGATAAGCCACTGCTTCTTGCAATAAGCTAATGAATTTTGGAGGTAGGTTTAGAACAAGTGTTGGATTCATATGAGTCATTGTATAATCTGATAATAGATGTGTTAATAAGGTTGTTAGGCAAGATAATACATCAAAAATACAATGTCATTTTTAAAGTTATATCCAATAGAATCAGAGTACAACGAGTTCTCTCAACAATTATCTTCCATAACTCCCGTTGTTGAAATACTGTTCGATGCCTGTATAGCGCACCGAACTTATTCCTATGACTGGCTTACGTTAAATGACTTTGCCCACACAAAATCGTTGGTATAGATGTCTTCTTTTTATTAAGTAATCGTTTCAGCAAATGGTATGCTTTACCAATAACTTTCAATCAGCGAACGAAATACATGATTTTATCTAAAACCAAATTAGCCGTCACTCTCGTTTGTCTTTCTTTATCATCTATTTTGATAACGAGCTGTCAGAAAACCCAAAATGATGACCACCATGAAGTTTCTCACGTACAACCAATAATGGAAGAGAGTGATGACATTGCAGAGTTGCAGAGATTAGCTGAACAAGGCGATACTATAGCGCAATTCGATTTAGGTGTTTCTTACGAAAATGGGCTAGGAGTACCGCAAGATTACGCTAAAGCAATCGAGCTGTATAAAAAAGCGGCTATCAAAGGTGATGCTGATGCACAAAATAATTTGGGTAGAATGTACGATTATGGTTATGGAGTAGATCAAGACTACTCCAAGGCTATTCAGTGGTATCGAAAGGCGGCTGAACAAGGCAGCTCTGATGCACAGAACAATCTTGGTTTAATGTATTTCAGTGGTCAAGGTGTAAATCAGGATTATGATCAAGCTATTAAATGGTTTGAAAAAGCATCAGAGCAAGGAAATATGGAAGGTCAATATAATCTTGGGGTTCTATATAGAGATAGTGATGAAAGTCATCAAAGCTATAGTAAGGCGATTGAGCTATTCAAACCGTTAGCTGAACAAGGTCGTTCTGAGGCACAGAATAATCTTGGAGAAATATATCATCATGGTTATGGTGTAAATCAAGATCCTGTTAAGGCTATTCGATGGTATCAAAAAGCAGCTGAACAAAATAATGCTGAAGCACAATACAATCTTGGAATTATGTATATCACTGGTCAAGGGGTTGAACTAGATAAAACAGAAGCCGTGAAATGGTTTGAAAAAGCAGCGGTTCAAGGAAGGATGGATGCTCAACATAATCTTGGAGTGGTATATGAAAAAGGACTTGGTGTTGATAAAGACTACGCTAAGGCTATTCAGTGGTATCGAAAGGCAGCTGCACAAGGTTTTGTTAATGCCCAAAATAATCTTGGAAAAATGTATGACAATGGGAACGGAGTACGTGAAAATGATTCTGTAGCCATTGAGTGGTATCGCAAAGCAGCTAGTCAAGGACTGCCGGAAGCACAGTATAATCTTGGGAGAATGTACGATTATGGTTATGGGGTAAATCAAGATAAGAGCATGGCCAAAGATTGGTATAAAAAAGCCTGTAATAATGGATTGCAAGAAGGTTGTAATCCATAAGAAATGAACGATAAAGCTAAGCTCATTAAGTACACTCAGATGTACATTGATTCAATATAAAAGCTTATATTCATTGAAATCGCTTGGGCTACAGCCAAACATTCAAGTCCTCACTAGGGTACCGAACCAGTGAAAGCACTTGGTTAACTCGTCAGAGGTATTATTTAGAGATAATGTTTTAACATTAAAATAAGGATCAAGTTTATGTCTCAATTCATAGATACAGGTAGTAGGCTAATAAATACCCATAATATAACTAATATTATATTTGTAGACGAAGCTAAAAGAATTATATTTGAGACTGAGGATATGATGTTTAGTATTACAGAAGATTTTATAAAGAGAGAAGATTACGAAAGGGCATGTAATAACTTAAGAACTAATCTAAATGTTATCACTATTTAAGTTAGGTTAGCAGGTATTTACCGATCACATCGGTTGTTTGAACACGTTCGATATCTGTATAAGGAACCGAAAATATTCCCATAATAATCTCAATTCACTACCTTTTTACCGTCTAAAATGGGCAGTATAGAATCCAAAAATAGCCCATTCTGCGCATAAAGGTAGATTATGGTAAATGGAAATAGACCTAAAAAAGTAATCGGCTCAGTTGCTCTAAAATAGTTCTGCTACCATGGCAGCAATGCACAAATGTAAATCCAAAAAAAATAATCAATAGAGCCATGTTATGACTCCTCAAAAAACCTCGTTAATTCGTAAATTCACTCTTTTTTTAGTCGCCTCTATGTTGTCAGTTTCAGCGATGGCTTTGGACTTTAATCAAATACAACGCGCAGCTAGCCAAGGGGATGTTGATGCTCAATTGCAACTTGGAGCAATATACTACCAAGGCGAAGGCGTACGTCAGGATTATGTAAAGGCAAGACAATGGTATGAAAAAGCTGCTAATCAAGGCGATGCTTATGCTCAAGGCGTGCTTGGTTTTATGTACTATGGAGGCGAAGGCGTACGTCAGGATTATGCAAAGGCGATTGAGTGGTTCAAAAAGTCTGCTAACCAAGATATTGCTATTTCTCAACGTATGCTTGGTTTGCTATATGATGAAGGTAAAGGCGTACGTCAAGATTATGTAAAGGCAAGACAGTGGTATGAAAAAGCTGCTGAACAAGGCAATAGTTCTAGCCAATTTAGTATGGGATATGCTTACGCAAATGGACAGGGCGTACTTCAGGATTATGCAAAGGCGCTTGAGTGGTTTAAAAAGTCTGCTAATCAAGATAATGCTGCCGCCCAAGCTTATATAGGAATAATGTATGAGTTCGGACAAGGCGTACCGAAGAATAAAAAGACTGCAAAAGAATGGTTTGGCAAGTCTTGTGATAGTGGATATCAAGGCGGCTGTGATGATTATAGAAAACTGAATGAACAAGGTCATTGATTTAGTCAATTTGAAAATAGCTCATAGTATAGAACACAGATTTGGTACCTAGATTATTTTCATGTTACATTTTTAAGTGATATAAAAATAAACTGAGGAATAAAAATGAATGTTGAAAACAAAGTACGCTGTGAACATATTTTACAAAACTGGAGCTTTAAAAACGAGACAGGTGAATTAGTCAGATTCGAAGCTGTTCTAACAGGAAAGATCAATCTCGTAACGCATGAAGTCTTTATAAGCGATCATTTAGAGGTCAAAAAAGACTCTGAAAAAGACGAACTCAATGAATTCGCAATTCAACACATACATGAAGTAATGAGCGAAAACCTTGAAAGACAACTTAGAGATTAAATAAATGTAAGATAGGTGGTGTTTTATCAAAATCTAACATAGATACAAGTTTTTAGGGGGGGTGTACGCCTTAAATGGCGTGGCTTTACGAGGAAATTGCTAATTGACGAAATAAGAATGAGAGCGTAAACTCAAGTGCTAGAAACGAGTAACCCCCAGTGACGCCAATCACTAGGGGTTAGATGAATTTTAATCTGTGTCAGCAGATATAAAACCCACCATATTCGAACGGTCATTTTATATCAGCAGGCGCACCAACACAAGTGTGCGTGATGTTAATACTACCGGAAATATACGAAACACTCCCCCATAAGCCCTATTGCACCGATGACTTAGGTAGTCTTGTCATTCGTCCTAGGCAAACTGCCGTTAAAATGCGGTACATCCAGCACAACCCTCCTTGCATGACCCACTTCATTTGCTTAGACATTGATCATGAGCATGGTGCTATGCGTTGGGCGGAAGAATACCTACCACCGCCACGCTGGACAAGCCAAAATTCTGAAAACGGACATGCCCATATTGTCTATGAGCTAAAAACGCCTGTCTGTACCAGTGAGCATGGCAGCCGTAAAGCATTAGATTATCTCGCTAAAATACAAGCAGGGCTTGTCAGAGAGACAAGAGCCGACGTCGGTTATACCAACTTCATCACTAAAAACCCAATGCACGAGCATTGGCGTACCGAAGTATGGACAAAAGAAGCCTACGAGCTAAGTTATCTAGCGGAGTTCGTTGATCTCAGACCTTTAACGAACAAAGAGAAAGAATACGGACTTGGTAGGAACTGTACCCTATTCGATACCGTACGCCATTGGGCTTATTCTGCGATTAGAGAGCATCGAGGAAAGACTTGGGAGCAATGGTACAACTCAGTGCTTAAACACGCTCAGAACGTCAACATGATGTTTTCAGAGCCATTACCGTACTCAGAAATCAAAGCCACTGCTAAGAGCATCGCTAAATATTGCTGGAAGCGTGATGCTTATCACTATAACGAGTTTATCTATCGCCAAGCACTAAAGGGTAGTAAAGGTGGTAAAGTCTCTAAGCGTAAGCCAGTACCCACTTCAGAACAGTCTGTAAAACCTTGGGTGGATTTAGGTATAAGTAGAGCTACTTATTATAGAAGAAAATCAGCAAAAAAATGAGACTGGATAAGCCTAAGTCAGATAACAGCCTTTTTTGGAGTCGGGGCTTTCCCTAAACCCTTTTTCAATGATCGACTACCGAAACAATGTTATATCCAAGTTTGGCTATGTTGCTTGTAGAGTCTGGTTTTTATCTTATGTTTACTTTTCGGTAATTGTCACAGCCTTTTTGTATGCCCTTATCGCAGGCTTCGCCAAGCCATTTGAGTGCCTTAACATCGTCTTTCTCTACGCCTGTGCCGTTAGCGTACATGACTCCAATCTTTACTTGGGCATCGAGATCACCTTGGATAGCGGCTTTTTCGTACCAATCGAATGCTTTGCTGTCATCTTTTTCTACACTTTCACCATTAGTGTATATTTTAGCCATATTTTTCTGCGCATTGGTATCGCCTTGATTAGCCGATTCCTCATACCATTTAATAACTTCAACGTAATCTTTGCGTACAAATTTTTCTGTCTTCCTAACCTTAGGAATTCCTAAGGTTAGGTTCTCTGCTTGTTTGTCACTGGCTCTTTGATAAAAAATGTCAGCATTGTATCTGCTCTTCTCTAAGCCATGGCCTTCTTTATACATTTTACTAATGCCATAAAGAGCCATGAATTCAGGTGCTCTGTCATGGTGTGTGGGTACTGCTGCTTTTTCATATAACTCAAGTGCTTTACTATAATTTTGGCGTACACCTTTGCCTTCGTAGTACATCTGACCGAGATAAAATTGAGCAAAGCCATTACCTTGATTAGCTGATTTTTCATACCAATCTTTTGCCTTTTTATAATCCTGACGTACGCCTTTGCCTTCGTAATACATCTTACCTATTCTATATTGACTCTCATCATTACCTTGATGAGCTGATTTTTCATACCACTCTTTTGCCTCAATATAATTTTCATCCAACTCTTTCACTTTTCCATATCTATATTGAGCATAAGCATCACCTTGGATAGCGGCTTTTTGATACCAACTAGCCGCTTCGACAGAAGCAGGTTGATACAGAAACATCGATTCATCAGAAGTAGAAAGCCGTTCCGGACCTTGGTCATCTTCATACATATAAGCAATGTTTTTTTGTGCCTCAACATAACCTTGGATAGCGGCTTTTTCATACCATTCAAATGCTTTGGTATAATTTTTTTGTACGCCATGACCATATTCATACATCATTCCTAAATTATATTGAGCTCCAATATCGCCTTTTTTTGCTGATGCATACATTTTTTTGAATACTTCACTACCATTCTCACTTTTATTAGCTATCTGAGTTACTTTATCTTGTATTTCCTGGCAGCCATTAATCATAGGAGCTAAAGTAAGAAAGAGAATAGTTGTGATTAATTTAGATTTATTAAATAACATGACCTCAATTCGCTTATTAGAATAGTATCTGTTAATTATAACTTACTAGGACATGTATTCAATTTGAATAGCCATGTTATATAATAGGAGGTAAAGAGAATTAAATAGATTAAGAGTTCTTACTCATAAAAGGCTATGCTATAAAAAGCATGGTAATAATAATACCTAAAATCATATATTTAGTTTTTTTAAGCCAGCATATACCGTTAGATATATTGAGAAACGTGCTGAGAGGCTATATTGTCTTTCGAAGCTTTATATTAGGTACATTTTCCTTGTTATGTAGACATATTCTGTGGTTCTATTTTAGGTTGAAAAGAGTGCCCAGCTACTTGATGAAGGCATTACTTAGATTTTTGGCCAGCTGTCATGACACCTATGTTGAATGCGGAATACTTTAGTAGAGCGTGTTGATTATCTTTTAGCCACTGAGTAATCTCTTGATTAGAGAGAGAATAGACATATCCTTTAGGTTTGGCATATTTCAACAGCTTTTGCTTGCTAATAGTTCTACCTAGGAATTGAGCTATCTTCTGTGCTCTATAAGAGTTTAATTGTCCTTTTAGCTTATCGGCTTCTTTGATATCCCAACTATCAAAGCCATCATAATCACCACCTGTACCTTCTTCTAGTTCATCTAATAGATATATCATAGCAGTGGTTATCTCCGAGCGAAGGGTGTTCACTTTTTTCATGTTTTCAGATCTTTTGTTCATACTAGCCACTTTTTTTATTTAGGTATAGACAGTTATAATATCATAGGTACAGACATTTCTGTCAGATAGGTATAGACAGTTGAGTAAAA
>Ga0207767_1000620_pt1 | contig 17445 bp, 14 predicted proteins | sample HigsolmetaGSP17D_FD_184845 | JGI IMG/M metagenome (GOLD analysis project Ga0207767, IMG submission 184845) | High solid enriched microbial communities from the Joint BioEnergy Institute, USA - SP1-7-D (SPAdes) | ecosystem: Engineered > Bioreactor > SSF (Solid state fermentation) > Aerobic >... | reverse complement strand
CCGTCGGGCTGGTGATCGCGCGCGTGTTTCATATCGTTGCCGCCTCCGGTGCGCTGCTCGACCAGCAGGCCGGTTACACGTTCGGGGCCACGCTCAATCCCACCGTGAACATGACCACCGGTCCGATCGAAACGCTGTTCAGCACCACGCTGACGCTGATGCTATTCAGCAATGCCGGGGCATTCACCCTGGCCAAGACCATCGCGCTGACGTTCCAGGGCTGGCCGCCGCTTTCCCTGCTTCCGCTACAGGGTGGGGGCGCGGAACTGTTCGACCCGCAACTGCTGGGCGCCACCGTGCAGCTGATGCACGAACTGGCGCTGCGTCTGGCTGCGCCGGCCATGGCCCTGCTGCTGATGGCCGACATCAGCCTGATGGTCGCCTCGCGCTATGCGCAGCAGCTCAACCCGTTCTCCATTTCGCTGGCCCTGAAGGCGTTGGCGATGACGCTGCTGCTGGCCTGGATGCTGCCCCGCTCGCTGCCGCAGTGGCGCGCGCTGCTGGACACGGCGGTGCCCGTGCCATGAGCGGCGGCAACGAAGGCACCCAGCCGCCCACCGAGCACCGTCTGCGCGAAGCGTGGAAGAAGGGCGACACCCCGCAGAGCACGGACCTCAGCCATGCCGTGGCCACGCTGCTGTGGTCGGTGGCGCTCATGGTCAGCGCCGGCACGCTGCTCGGCCTGCTGCTGCGCTACCTGCACGTGCTGCTGGGGCTGCTGTTCGAGCAACCGCTGAAGGCGGCCGGCTGGGCCGGGCTGCATCTTGGGGTGGGGGTGGCCGCCGTGTGCGCGCTGGGACTGCTGTTCGCGCTGTTGCCGGATCTGCTGCAGTCACGCGGGCGCTGGGCGAGCAAGCGCGAATGGATCGATGTCGGCAGGGCGAACCCGATCAAGCGCCTGAAATCGGTGTTCGCGCTGCCGCGCCTGCTGCAGATCCCGTTGGCGCTGGTGCGCCTGGTGGCCGTGGCCTGCGTGGCCTGGGGCGTGTCCGATACGGTGCTCGCCTTCATGCGGGCCAGCAGCGCGCTGCCGTGGTACAGCGGCTACGCCGTGGCGTGGTGGGCGGCGGTGCGGGTGCTGGCCTGGAGCTCGGTGGTGTGCCTGGGCATTGGCCTGCTGGACGTAATGATCCAGCGGCAACTGTGGATACGCCGCAACCGGATGAAGACCGATGAACTGCAGAAAGAACACAAGGAGCAGGAAGGCGATCCGCAGGTCAAGGGCCTGCGGCGCCAGCTGCACCAGGAATCGGTGAACGGATGACGCTCAGGATCGATGTCAGGAAAATGCGCCCGGGAGGCCTGGCCGCGCTGTTGGGGCGCCACGCCGATGTGGCGCTGGCGCTGGTGCTGCTTACCGTGCTGGCGCTGCTGGTGCTGCCGCTGCCCAGCCTGGTGCTGGATGTGGCGATTGCGCTCAATTTCAGTTTCGCGCTGGTGCTGCTGGCCACCGCGATCCACCTGCGCTCGGCGCTGGATCTGGCGGCGTTTCCGTCGCTGCTGCTGCTGAGCACGCTGTTCCGGCTCGGGCTCTCGGTGGCCACCACCAAGCTGATCCTGCTGCAGGGGCATGCCGGCGACATCATCACCACCTTCGGCGACATGGTCGTCGGCGGCAACGTGGTGGTCGGGCTGGTGATCTTCTGCGTGCTGTGCGCGGTGCAGTTCATCGTGGTGGCCAAGGGCGGCGACCGCGTGGCCGAGGTCGGCGCGCGTTTCACGCTGGATTCGATTCCCGGCCGGCAGATGAGCATCGATGCCGACCTGCGCGCCGGTACCATCGGCCGCGAGGAAGCCAAGCAGCGGCGCGACGTGCTCGACAAGGGCATCCAGTTCCATGGCGCGATGGACGGCGCGATGAAGTTCGTCAAGGGCGACGCGATCATCGGCGTGGTGATCGCACTGGTCAACATCCTCGGCGGCATCATCATCGGCATGGTGTACCGCGACATGTCGCTGTCCGATGCGGTCCAGCTGTACACCGTGCTCACCGTCGGCGATGGCCTGGTCTCGCAGATTCCCTCGCTGATCATCTCCATCACGGCCGGGCTGATCATCACCCGCAGCGAGGAGGCCGGCAGCGGCAGCGATGACCACCTGGGCCGCAGCATCTTCACCCAGCTGGGGATGAAGTTCCGGCCGCTGGTAATGGCCGCCGTCGGCACGCTGCTGATGGCCTGCATTCCCGGATTTCCCGCCATTCCGTTCCTGGCCATTGCCTGCGTGCTGCTGGCGCTGGCATGGGGCGCGCGCCGGCAGGGCCAGGACGAGACCGGTTTTGAAGCGGTGGCCCTGCGCAACCTGACCCGCGATGGGGCGCAGTACAGCGCTGGACTGCTGGACGTGGTGGAGATGGGCACCGCGCCGCCGCTGGCGGTGCGGCTGGGCGAGGCGGCGGTCGGCGCGCTGGACCCGGCCGGCTTCGACGAGGCGTTGGGCGAGATGCGCCGGCGCCTGATGGCGGACACCGGCCTGCCGTTCCCCGGGTTGTCGGTGTTCCTGGAGGACACCACCGACGAGGACGCGTACCGCATCGAGATCAATGGCAGCGTCATCGCGGACGGCGTGCTCATCGCAGGACAGCTGTTCGCGGTGACTGACGACGCGACCTTCGGCGCACCTGGCGGGGTGGACGGCGTCGGCGCGGGGCACTGGGTGGAGCCTGCCGCCGAACCGCTGTTCGATGAGGTGGAACGACTCACGCCCGATGTGCTGCTGGCCCGCCACCTGCACGCGGTCTGCCGCCAGCGTGCCGCGCTGCTGCTGGGTACGCAGGACGTCGCCTTCCTGCTGGACCGGCTGGCGATCCTGTTCCCGGATCTGGTTGCGGCACTGCGGGAGACGTGTACGGCGCCGCAGGTGGCCGCCCTTCTGCGGCGCCTGCTGGACGACGGGCTGTCCATCCGCAACCTGCGCGGGATCGCCGAAGCGGTGGTGGGCATCGGCGGGCAGGCGCGGGTGGAGGAACTGGCGGTCCGCGCGGTGCGCGTGGCACTGCGCCGGGAGATCATCACCGCGTTGCGCGACCCGGCCACCGGCACACTGCCCAGCGTGCTGCTGCACCCGGACCTGGACCGCGTCCTGGTGCGGGCGATCGATGTGATGCCGGACGGCACCACGCAGTTCACGCTGGATCCGGCCACGATGATGGCGGTCAGCACGACGCTGCGCCAGGCGCAGGCACGCTGGGGTGATGGCGTGGTGGTGCTCACCGGGCCGCTGGTGCGCGCGCACCTGGCCGACCTGGTGCGTCATTCCGGATGGGGCGCCCGCGTGCTGGCCATGGACGAGCTGGACCTGGAGGTCGCCGGGCTGGACCCGCAGGGTGTGATGGAACTGGACGACGCGGCGACGGCGTCGGAGGTACCGGATGCATGAGGTCCGTGCCGGAGGCAAGATTGTCAGCGTGACCGGGCTGATCGTGCGCGCCATCGGTGTGCGGGCGCGCATCGGCGACCTGTGCGTGCTTCGCGGCGGCGGCCTGCCGCAGCCGCTGCCGGCCGAGGTGGTCGGGCTGGAAGACGGACAGGCGGTGCTGCTGCCGCTGGGCAGCCTGGCCGGGGTGTCATTCACCACGGTGGTGGAGACCGGGGGCGCATCGTTCGATCTGCCCGAGCCGTCGGCCGTGCTCGGCCGGGTGGTGGATGCATTCTGCCGCCCGCTGGACGGTGCGACACTCCCTCCCGCCCGCGGCCCGCAGCCCACGCGGGCAGTGCCTTCGCCGCTGGACCGGCCGATCATCCGCGCACCGTTCGTCACCGGTATCCGCGCCATCGACGGTCTGCTGACGCTGGGGGTGGGGCAGCGGGCCGGTATCTTCGCCCCTCCCGGCGTGGGCAAGACCACGCTGCTGTCGGCCATTGCCGCCCATGCCGCCGTGGACGCGGTGGTGATCGTGCTGGTGGGCGAGCGCGGCCGGGAAGTAAACGAGTTCCTGCGCGACGGCGTGCCGGAGCACATGCGCGAACGCGCGGTGGTGGTGGTGGCCACGTCCGATCGCCCGGCCGCCGAACGGGTACGGGCGGCCGAGGCCGCCTGTTCCATCGCCGAAGCGCTGCGCGGGCAGGGTGCCCACGTGCTGCTGGTGGTGGACTCGCTCACCCGGTACTGCCGCGCACTGCGCGAGGTGGCCACCGCCGCGGGCGAGGCGCCGGCCCGGCGCGGGTTCCCCCCCAGTGTGTTCGCCGCACTGCCGCAGTTGATCGAACGGGCCGGCGGTGATGGCCGCGGGGCCATCACCGGGCTCTACACCGTGCTGGTGGAGGGCGCGATCGGCAACGATCCGGTCAGCGAAGAGGCGATGTCCCTGCTCGACGGACATATCGTGCTGTCGCCGGAACTCGCTGCGGCGGGGCACTACCCGGCCATCGATGTACTGGCCAGCCGGAGCCGGGTGGTTCAGAACGTGTGCGCGCCGGCGCAGCGGGCGGCGGCCGGCCAGGTGAGGCGGTGGCTGGCGGACTACCAGAAATCCGAGCTGTTGATCCGGCTGGGGGAGTATCAGCCGGGGCACGACACCGCGCTGGATGAGGCGGTGGCCGCGCATCCGGTGCTTCTGGACTTCCTGCGCCAGCCGTTGCACCAGGCGAGCGCGTTCGATGCGACGCTGCAGCACCTGCGCCGGTGTACCCGGCCGGACGACGCGGCGGATGCGGACGGCGATGATTGACCACGGTGTCCGCGCGCTGCGACAGCTGGTGCTGGTGGGCCAGCTGCGCGAACGCCGCGCGCAGGTCCGGTGCCAGCAGCTGCGGCGGGCGCATGCCGCGTGCGAGGCGCGCTGGCGCGGGCACGACGCCCGCGCACGGTCGCATGAACAGGCGCAGGCCCAGGCAGGTGCCCAGGCCTTCCAACAGTTGCAGCAGGGCAGGGTGCAACCGCTGCTGCAACAGTGTCTGCACGGCGGCGAGGCCCGACGGCGGACCCTGCGGCAGGCGGTGGACGAGGCGAGGGCAGATGCGGTGCGCAGTCACGCAGCGCTGCGGCACGCGGCGCAGGCGGCCCGCGTCTGCGAAGAACGGCGCCGGGCCTACGAGGTGATGCTCGCCGATGCGCTGGCGCGGCAGCAGGACGATGAGGAAGAAGCGGCCTGCGACTGATCCCGGGCGCAGGCGCAGGCCGCAGGCCAGGGACCGGGAAAAACAACGACGGCGCCACATGGGCGCCGTCGGAGCAGCGGGCAGATGCCGCCGGTGCAGCAGGTATTACGACTTCATGGCGTGCTTGCGGTTGCGCATCACGTTGTGGCATTCCTGCACTTCCGGCATCAGCGCGGCGACCTGCTGCTGCGCAGCCGGGCTGATCTCGTGGTTCTGCAGCGCGTCCTTGAAGGCGGCCAGCAGGCGGTCTTCGGACTCTTCCAGCTCGGCCACGTAGCCGTAGTTGGTATCACCGAAGGTCGCGCGGATCTTGCCGTACATTTCCTGCAGCGAGCCGCGCAGGGTGCCCTTCTCGGCCGGCTTTTCGCCGGTGGCGGCCACGGTGCTGCTCAGCGTGGAGATGATGCGGCCCTTGACGCCGGCGATGCGGGTGAACAGGGCCTTCAGCTCGGCGTCTTCCACCTTGCCGGCCGCTTCGGTGTAGAAGTCCTGGCCGTCACGTGCAATCTCGATCAGGTCGTTGAGTTCGTGTGCGGTCTTGGTCTCGGTGCTCATGTGTGAACGCTCCTTTGGGGAAAGTCGGTGGGCGTCGGGTGCTTCACCGTACGGCCCCACAATGGCAACCGGCATATCTGGATGGGGTGATGGCCGTTTTATCTGCCGCTCACGTGGCCCAATCGCGGTATAACCTTGCGTTTCCCAGGCCTTGCACTGCGCGCACCCGCCCACACGCGGGCACGCGCCGGCCGAATCCTCCTGCAGCAGAGGTGTCCGATGAAGATGGCCGTGTTCAGTGCCCGCCCCTACGACCGCCGCTATCTGGAGCAGGCCCTGCAGGCGCGGCCGTCCGCAGAAGCCTGCGAATGCCGCTTTCTGGACGCGGCATTGCAGGCACAGACCACCACGCTGGCAGCCGGCTGCACGGCGGTATGCGTGTTCGTCAATGACCGCCTGGACGCACCGGTGCTGCAGGCCCTGCATGCGCAGGGGGTGCGCGCGGTGCTGCTGCGCTGCGCCGGTTTCAACAACGTGGACCTGGCCGCCGCGCGTGCGCTGGGCATGTTCGTGGCGCGGGTGCCGGGTTACTCGCCCGAAGCCGTGGCCGAACATGCCCTGGCGCTGGTGATGACCCTGAACCGGTGCACCCACCGGGCCTACAACCGTGTGCGCGAAGGCAACTTCATGCTGGAAGGGCTGCTCGGCCACACCCTGCACGGCCGAACGGTGGGCATCGTCGGCACCGGCCGCATCGGCCTCGCGGCCGCGCGGATTTTCCGCGGTCTTGGCTGCCAGGTGCTGGGGTACGATCCGTTTCCGGCACCGGCGTTCGCCGAGATCGGCCGGTACGTGGCGCTGCCCGAGCTGCTGGCGGCGGCGGACATCGTGTCACTGCATTGCCCGCTGGACCAGGACACCTACCATCTGATCAATGCCGACTCGCTGGCGCGGATGAAGCGGGGGGCCATGCTGGTCAATACCTCCCGCGGCGCGCTGGTGGATACCGCCGCGGTGATCGCCGCGCTGAAGTCACGTCAGCTGGGCCACCTGGCCATCGATGTCTACGAACAGGAAGGTCCGCTGTTCTTCCAGGACCGCTCCGGCGATATCATTGACGATGACACGTTCCAGCGGTTGATGACCTTCCCCAATGTGCTGGTGACCGGCCACCAGGGATTCTTCACCGAGGAAGCGCTGCAGCAGATCTCTGCGGTCACCGTGGCCAATCTGGACGATTTCCAGCAAGGGCGCGCCTGTGCCAACAGCGTATTGTGAACCTCATGCCGTGCGGGGCCTGCTGTGAAGGCCACGCGATGGTCATCCCGACGTTGCACCTGAACGGTAGCTGGACGATCGCCTGAAACTGCATGGGATGCGTCAGGATCGTCGCAGTGCGACAACGTGTCGCAGGCCTGAAATGCCGAAAATTGCGCCACATCATGGCCAATGCCCTTCTTAAATGGTTGGTGACGGCCTAAAATTAAAAGGCTGACTCCACCCCCGTCCCCCGTATCCGTCGCTTCATGACGGGCCGGGCTGGTTCTTGCCGGACCGGGCAGGGCGGGACCCGGCATTCCCTACGCAATTGGATCTACCGATGATTCCGTTGAAAACCCTTGGGCGCTGTCTGCGCCCGGGCCTGGTGTTCGCTCTGCTGGTGATGCTCACCGGCTGCGATGCCGTGGCCATCCTGAATCCGAAAGGCCAGATCGGCCACGAGGAGAAGAGCCTGCTGATCACCGCGGTGGCATTGATGCTGCTGGTGGTCGTGCCGGTCATCGTCATGACCCTGACCTTTGCGTGGAAGTACCGCGCGACCAACACCAAGGCCCGTTACGAGCCGAAGTGGTCGCACTCCACGGCCATCGAGGTGGTGGTGTGGTCGGTGCCGTGCATGATCGTGATGGTGCTGGCGGTGCTGACCTGGCGCTCCTCGCACGCGCTGGATCCGTACCGGCCGCTGGAGTCGAAGGTCGCCCCGGTGACGATCGAGGCCATCTCGCTCGACTGGAAGTGGCTGTTCATCTATCCGGAAGAGAAGATCGCGGTCGTCAACGAGATCAAGTTCCCGGTGGACACCCCGCTGAACTTCAAGATCACCGCCGATACCGTGATGAATGCGTTCTTCATCCCGCATCTGGGCAGCATGATCTACTCGATGGCGGCGATGGAAACCAAGCTCCATCTGATCGCCAACGAGACCGGTGAGTTCCCGGGCATGTCCTCGCACTACAGCGGCGCCGGCTTCGCCAAGATGCACTTCACCGCCCATTCGGTCACCCCGGCCGAATACCAGCAGTGGCTGCAGCAGGTCCGTGCCGGCAGCCAGACCCTGAACAAGGACACGTTCAAGGCCCTGGGCGAAGAGCGCAATGCCGACTGGTACCCGGTGACCTACTACGGGCAGGTGGAAGAAGGCCTGTTCGACTGGGTGATCGCCAAGCACATGGGTGACAACCACCACTACGGCATGAAGCATGCCCATTCGTCGGTTAGCACCGGCGAAGCCGCAGCGGCAGATGCCTCGGTGCAGGAAGACCATGAAGGTCACACCCCGCGCGAGGCCCATGAGTCCAAGGCGTCCGGCGAGAATCTGGATGCCAACCCCACCGAAGATGAACACGCGGGCCACCATGGCCACGAGGGTTCGGGAGAATGAGCATGTTGGGAAAACTCTCCTGGGAGTCCGTCCCCCACGATCCGATCGTGCTGACCACCCTGGTCGGCGCGATCCTGGGTGGCCTGGGCGTTGTCGCCCTGATCACCAAGTTCAAGCTGTGGGGCTACCTGTGGAAGGAGTGGTTCACCTCGGTGGACCACAAGAAGATCGGCGTGATGTACCTCATCGTCGCCTTCGTCATGCTGCTGCGTGGCTTCTCCGACGCCATCATGATGCGTACCCAGCAGGCCATCGCCGTAGGCGGGTCTGAAGGCTACCTGCCGCCCCATCACTACGACCAGATCTTCACCGCCCACGGCGTGATCATGATCTTCTTCGTGGCGATGCCGCTGATCACCGGCCTGATGAACCTGGCCGTACCGCTGCAGATCGGCGCGCGCGACGTCGCGTTCCCGTTCGTGAACTCGCTCAGCTTCTGGCTGTTCGTGGCGGGCGCGGCGCTGATCATGCTGTCGCTGTGGATCGGTGAGTTCGCCGCCACCGGCTGGCTGGCGTTCCCGCCGTTGTCGGGCATCGAGTACAGTCCAAGCGTCGGCATGGACTACTACATATGGGGTCTACAGGTCGCCGGCCTGGGTACCACGCTGAGCGGTATCAACTTCTTCATTACCATCCTGAAGATGCGTACCCCCAGCATGAAGCTGATGCAGATGCCGGTGTTCACCTGGACGGCACTGGTCACCAACGTGCTGATCGTGGCGGCCTTCCCGGTGCTGACCATCACCCTGGTGCTGCTGACCCTGGACCGTTACCTGGGCACGCATTTCTTCACCAATGATGGTGGCGGCAACGCCATGCTGTACATCAACCTGATCTGGATCTGGGGCCACCCGGAAGTCTACATTCTGGTGCTGCCGGCCTTCGGCGTGTTCTCCGAGGTCATTGCCACGTTCTCGCGCAAGGCGCTGTTCGGTTACAAGGGCATGGTGTACGCCACCGCCGCCATCGGCGTGCTGTCGTTCATCGTCTGGCTGCACCACTTCTTCACCATGGGCTCGGGTGCCAACGTCAATGCCTTCTTCGGCATCACGACGATGATCATCTCCATCCCGACCGGCGTGAAGATCTTCAACTGGCTGTTCACCATGTTCCGCGGCCGCGTGCACTTCACCACCCCGGTGCTGTGGACGATCGGCTTCATGGTGACCTTCACCATCGGCGGCATGACCGGCGTGATGCTGGCCATTCCGGCCATCGACTTCGTGCTGCACAACAGCCTGTTCCTGATCGCCCACTTCCACAACGTCATCATCGGCGGCGTGGTGTTCGGCATGTTCGCCGGCATCACCTACTGGTGGCCGAAGATGTTCGGCTTCCGCCTCAATGAGTTCTGGGGCAAGTGCGCCTTCTGGTGCTGGTTCATCGGCTTCTATGTGACCTTCATGCCGATGTACGTGCTGGGCTTCATGGGCATGACCCGTCGTCTGCAGAGCACGGTCAACCCGGCCTACGAGCCGCTGCTGCTGGTGGCTGCCGGTGGTGCCTTCATCGTCGGCGCGGGCATCCTGTGCCAGGTCATCCAGATCTACGTGTCCATCCGTGACCGCAAGAAGACCGCCGATCTCACCGGCGATCCGTGGGATGCCCGTACGCTGGAGTGGGAAACCTCTTCGCCGCCGGCCTTCTACAACTTCGGCACGCTGCCGCAGGTCACCGAGCTGGACGATTTCTGGGAGCGCAAGCAGCGTGGTGAAGCCTGGCCGAAGCCGGCGCGCTACAGCGACATCCACATGCCGCGCAACACCGGTACCGGTGTGGTGATCGGCGCCTTCAGCCTGGTGTTCGGTTTTGCGATGGTCTGGCACGTCTGGTGGCTGGCCATCGTCGGCCTGGTCGGCATGATCGGCACGTTCATCTACCGCACCTTCGACCAGGACGTGGACTACTGGGTCCCGGCCGCGGAAGTGGAGCGCATTGAAAACGAACACCGCAAGCACCTGGAAGCCCAGGGCCTGGTGAAGTCGGAGCTGAAGGCATGAGCACGCACACCCACGCTGTAAGTCACGGGCATGCCGCACACGCGGCGGCCCATGGCCATGACGACCACGAGCACCACGACACCGGCGGCAATACCGTCTTCGGTTTCTGGGTGTACCTGATGAGCGACTGCCTCATCTTCGCGTCGCTGTTCGCCACCTACGTGGTGCTGTCCGGCGGCACCGATGGCGGCCCGGGCCCGAAGGACCTGTTCGAACTGTCCTTCGTGGCATGGGAAACCGCGCTGCTGCTGACCTCCTCGCTCACCTTCGGCCTGGGCATGATCTTCATGCACCGCGGCCGGATGGGCGCCATGTACTTCTGGCTGGCCGTCACCTGGCTGCTGGGCTTCGGCTTCATGTGCATGGAAGTCTGGGAGTTCCAGCACCTGATCCACCAGGGCTACGGCCCGGACCGCAGTGCGTTCCTGTCGGCGTTCTTCGCGCTGGTCGGTACCCACGGCCTGCACGTGAGTGCCGGCCTGCTGTGGCTGCTGGTGATGTTCATCCAGATCGGCAAGTACGGCCTGACCGCCAGCAACAAGACCCGCATGGCGTGCCTGAGCCTGTTCTGGCACTTCCTGGACCTGATCTGGATCGGCGTGTTCTCCGTCGTCTACCTCAATGGAGCGCTGTAATGGCACATGACAATCCTGCACATCATGACCACAGCGCCGGTGGTGAGAGCCACGGCAGCATCACCTCGTACCTGATCGGCTTCGTGCTGGCGGTGGTGCTCACCGTCATCCCGTTCTGGATGGTGATGTCCGGCGAGTTCTCGCGGACCGTCAACGGCGTGGCCATCGCGGTCACCGCCGTGCTGCAGATGCTGGTGCACCTGGTGTTCTTCCTGCACCTGGACCGTTCCTCGGAAAGCCGCTGGAACGTCAACGCCGCGGCCTTCACCGTGGTGGTCATCGGCATCATCGTGGCCGGCACGCTGTGGGTCATGCACAACATGAACGTGCACATGATGCACTGACGTCCCTGCGACGTTGCCGCAAACGAAAGCGCCGCGACCCCTTGCAGGGTCGCGGCGCTTTTTTCGTTCAGGGCTCTGCGGTGCTCAGCCGACGCGGGCCAGGAACTCCTCGGCCGGCATCGGTCGGCCCAGGTGGTAGCCCTGCAGCTGGTCGCAGCCGAGGTTGCTGAGGAAATCACGCTGGCCGGCGGTTTCCACCCCTTCGGCCACGACCTGCAGCTGCAGCGAGCGGCCCAGCGCCACGATCGAGGAGACGATGGCCGCATCCTCGGGGTTGTCTTCCAGGTCACGCACGAACGCGCGGTCGATCTTCAGCTCGGTGGCCGGCATGCGCTTGAGGTAGAGCAGGCTGGAATATCCGGTACCGAAATCGTCGATGGCGATGCGCACGCCCAGCGCGTTGAGCGCGTTGAGAATCTCCAGGCTCTGCTCCACGTGGGTCATCGCCGTGGTTTCGGTGATCTCCAGGGTGAGGTACTGTGGCTGCAGGCCGTGCCGCTCCAGCGTGGTGCGCACGGTATGCACCAGGTCCGGGGCGGAGAACTGCAGCGGCGAGAGGTTCACCGCCATCGTCCACCCGGTCTGGCCGGCGTCGTGCCATTGCCGCAGCTGGTGGCAGGCACGCTCCAGCACCCACTGGCCAATGGGCAGGATCAGGCCGCTGCGCTCGGCGATGGGAATGAACACATCCGGCCCCAGCAGGCCCAGCTGCGGATGCTGCCAGCGCAGCAGCGCCTCCGCCCCGACCGCCGGCGTGCCCGAGGCGACGAACTTGGGCTGGTAATGCAGCACCAGCTCATCCTGGCCGATGGCCTTGCGCAGATCCTGCAGCAGCCGCAGCTGGCGGTTGGCGCTGATCTGCATCGACGGGGCGAAGAAGGTGTAGCCGTTACGCCCGGTCTGCTTGGTGTGGTACATCGCCGCGTCGGCGTGCGCCATCAGGTCGCGCTCGTTGCGCGCATCGGCCGGGTACAGGGCGATGCCCAGGCTGGCGCTGACCTGCAGCTCGGCCGCTTCGACCTGGAACGGCAGGGCGACGGCGGCGATGATCCGTTCGGCGATCACCGCGGCATCGTCATCGGCGTCCACCGCCAGCACCGCCACGAACTCATCGCCCCCAAGCCGGGCCAGGGTGTCCTGGCCGCGCAGCAGTTCGCTCACGCGCCGGCCGACCTGGGCCAGCAGCTTGTCACCGAGCTGGTGCCCGTAGGTGTCGTTGACCGCCTTGAAGCCGTCCAGGTCCAGGAACATCACCGCCACCTTGTGCTGGCGCCGCTGCGCCTTCTCGATGGCCTGCTCGATCCGGTCCTGCAGCAGCATGCGGTTGGGCAGCTGGGTCAGCGGGTCGTGCAGGGCGGCCTGGACCAGTTTTTCGTTGGCACGCTCCAGCGAGGCGGCCAGCAGGCCGGTGCGCGCACGCATCTGCCGGTCGAACAGCGAGGCCACCAGCGCGATGCCGATCGTCCCCATGGTGGTCACGATCACCAGGATCGCCAGCCAGCGCGGCTCGATGCCGCCGGCACTGACCGCGCCGCAGATGCTGTCGGCCGGGAAGCGGGCGGCGGCCATGCCGGTGTAATGCATGCCCACGATCGCCAGCCCCATCACCACCGAAGCGGCCAGCCGCAGCGGCAGGGTGCGATGGCCTTCGCCACGCAGGCGGAAGGCGATCCACAGCGCGGCGGTGCCAGCCACCACCGCGACCACGATGGACAGGACGAACCAGCCCAGGTGATAGTCGATGCCCGGCTGCATGTTCATGGCGGCCATGCCCAGGTAATGCATGGTGGCCACGCCCAGGCCCATCAGCAGACCGCCGGCCAGCAGGCGGGTGCGTGGCAGTACCGGCTTGGAGACCAGCCACAGCGCGTAGGCCGAGGCGGCCACCGAAACCGCCAGCGAGTACAGGGTGATGGCCAGGTCGTAGCCGACCGGAATGGGCAGCTGGAAGGCCAGCATGCCGATGAAATGCATCGACCAGATGCCCATGCCCATCGCCAGCGCGCCGCCCGTGAGCCAGCCACGCGCAACGCCACCGCTGGCCGTACTCACGCGGCCGGCCATGTCCAGGGCGGTGTAGGAGGCAAGGATGGCAACCAGCAGGGAGAACAGAACGAGGGTCTGGCTGTAGCTGCCAGTCATTGAAAGTCCTTGGGGTGCGGGCGATACGCGAGAACGCGCGAACTATAACGGCAGCGACGGGCTGAACCTGAGTGCCATGAAAACGTGCTGTTCATCACAGAGTGGGGGAGGTGGGGGCGCTGTGCAGAGGGCGGCCGCGGTGCGCTGGTCGCAGCGCCTGCGACGGGGCTCGGCTATCCTCCAGCACCGTCCCCGCTACAGGTGTTTCCCCCCATGGCCAAAGCCCGCACCGCGTATGTCTGCAACGAGTGCGGCGCCGATTCCAGCAAGTGGCAGGGCCAGTGCGGGGAATGTGGTGCCTGGAATTCGATGTCCGAGATCGTGCTGGAAAGCGCCGCGGCGGCCAAGGCGCCGGCTGCTCGCCGGGCCGGCTGGGCGGGCAAGGTGGATCCGCCCAAGGTCACCGCGCTCAAGGACGTGCAGCAGACCGAGCATGTGCGGGTCAGCACCGGCATCGGCGAGTTCGACCGGGTGCTGGGCGGCGGGCTGGTGGAAGGGGCGGTGGTGCTGGTCGGCGGCGACCCGGGCATCGGCAAATCCACCCTGCTGCTGCAGGCCGTGGCGAAGATGGCGGCCGACCTGCCGGTGCTCTACGTCACCGGCGAGGAATCGCTGGCGCAGGTCGCCGGCCGCGCGCACCGCCTGGAGCTGCCGCTGGACGGGGTGAACGCGCTGGCCGAAACCGGGGTGGAATCCATCCTGCGGCATGCCGCGCAGGAGCGCCCGCGGCTGATCGTGGCCGATTCGGTGCAGACGCTGTGGACCGAGAGCCTGACCGCCGCACCGGGCTCGGTCAGCCAGGTGCGGGAGAGCGCGGCGCGGCTGGTGCGTTTTGCCAAGGAGACCGGCACCGCCGTGTTCCTGGTGGGCCACGTGACCAAGGAGGGCGGCATCGCCGGCCCGCGCGTGCTCGAGCACATGGTGGACGCGGTGCTGTACTTCGAAGGCGAAAGTGGCAGCCGCTTCCGCCTGCTGCGGGCGTTCAAGAACCGCTTCGGCGCGGTCAACGAACTGGGCGTGTTCGCCATGGGCGACAAGGGGCTGAAGGAAGTCTCCAATCCCTCGGCGATCTTCCTGTCCGGGGGCAGCACGCGGCAGCCCGGCAGCTGCGTGATGGTCACCCGCGAAGGCACCCGCCCGCTGCTGGTGGAGGTGCAGGCGCTGGTGGATGCCTCGCCGCTGTCCAACCCGCGCCGGGTGGCGGTGGGGCTGGAGCAGAACCGCCTGGCCATGCTGCTGGCGGTCCTGCACCGGCATGGCGGCATCCTGGTCGGCGACCAGGACGTGTTCGTCAACGTGGTCGGTGGCATCCGCGTGCAGGAAACCGCCGCGGACCTGCCGGTGCTGCTGGCGGTGCTGTCCTCCCTGCAGGACCGGCCGCTGGCGGAGAAGACCATCGCGTTCGGGGAAGTCGGGCTGTCCGGCGAGATCCGCCCGGTTCCCAATGGCGAGGACCGCCTGCGCGAGGCGGCCACGCATGGCTTCAAGCGTGCCATCGTGCCCAAGGCCAATGCGCCCAAGGGCGGGGTGGTCAAGGGCATGGAGGTGGTGGCGGTGGAGCGCCTGTCCGAGGCACTGGAAGCGGCCGCGCAGTAAGCAGCCGCCGCGCCGGTGCGGTCAGCGCCGGCCGAACACCAGTTCGATCACGAACTGGCTGCCGAAGAAGGCCAGGCCCAGCAGCACCATCGCGCTCAGGGTCCAGTGCACGGCCTTGCGCCCGCGCCAGCCGTAGCGGCGCCGGCCGATCAGCAGTACGCCGAACACCACCCACGACAGCACGCTGAGCACGGTCTTGTGCACCAGCTTCTGCGCCAGCAGGTCATCCACGAACAGCACTCCGGTGACCAGGGTCAGCGTGAGCAGGGCAAAGCCCACCGCGATCACCCGGAACAGCAGCGCTTCCAGATCGGCCAGCGGCGGCAGGGCCCGCAGCCAGGGGGCGAACTGGCGCCGGCGCAGGGCGCGCTCCTGCAGCCACAGCATGATCGCCAGCAGTGCGGCGATGCTCAACGTGGCATAGGCCAGCAGTGCCAGCCAGGCATGGCTGGCCAAGCGCCAGCCGAGCACCCTGCTCGGTTCATGGCCATAGCCGTGGTAGGCCAGCAGCAGCCCGGCCGCCAGCGGAAACACCACCACGCCCAAGGCCGCCATGCGCCCGCGCGCGCCCACCAGCGAGGTCAGCCAGGCCATGCCGAGGCTGACCAGCGACAGCGCGGCGAAGAAGTGCATGTCCGGCCCACCGCTCGTACGCAGGGCCACCAGCACGTGGTAGCTGCCGTGCAGCACCATCGCCGGGACCGCCGGCCACAGCCAGTGCGCCGAGCGTGCCGTGTCCTCGCGGCCGAGGGCGTGGACCAGCAGGGCGCCGGCAGCCAGGTAGAGCAGGGCAGCGATGAGAACGATTGTCATCGTTGCAGTTTCGCACACGCCTGCGGTGCTGGCGACGGCCACAGGGCGGGCGTGCCGGTGCAACCCGGTGCGGCAGGCGGACCGGCTATACTGTGGCCCTCATTGTTCCCCGTTTTCAGACAGGTTGCGCCGCATGTTCGAGTCCCTGACCCAGCGTCTTTCCGGCACCATCGAGCGCCTGCGTGGCCGCGGCCGCCTGACCGAGGAAAACATCCGCGAAGCCACCCGCGAAGTGCGCATCGCCCTGCTGGAAGCCGACGTGGCGCTGCCGGTGGTGCAGGCGCTGGTCGAGCGCATCAAGGTGCGCGCGGTGGGCCAGGAAGTGCTCAAGTCGCTGACCCCGGGCCAGGCGCTGATCAAGGTCGTGCGCGACGAGCTCACCGCCGTGATGGGCTCGGCCGCCAGTGACCTGAACCTCAACGTGCCCGCCCCGGCGGTGTTCCTGATGGCCGGCCTGCAGGGTGCGGGCAAGACCACCACCGTGGGCAAGCTGGCCAAGCACCTGAAGGACAAGCGCAAGAAGAAGGTGATGGTGGTGTCGGCCGACGTCTACCGTCCGGCGGCCATCGAGCAGCTCAGGACGCTGGCCGACCAGGTGGGCGTGCTGTTCTTCCCGTCCAGTGCCGACCAGAAGCCCGAGGCGATCGTGCGCGCGGCCATCGACGATGCGCGCAAGTCGTTCGTGGATGTGCTGATCGTCGATACCGCCGGCCGGCTGGCGATCGACGAAGCGATGATGGCCGAGATCCAGGCGCTGCATGCGGCGGTCAATCCGGCTGAAACGCTGTTCGTGGTCGATGCGATGACCGGCCAGGACGCGGCCAATACCGCCAAGGCGTTCGGCGAGGCGCTGCCGCTTACCGGCGTGGTGCTGACCAAGACCGACGGTGACGCCCGTGGCGGCGCCGCGCTGAGCGTGCGCTACATCACCGGCAAGCCGATCAAGTTCGTCGGTGTCAGTGAAAAGCCCGACGGTCTGGATGTGTTCCACCCGGACCGTATCGCCAGCCGCATCCTGGACATGGGCGACGTGCTCTCGCTGGTCGAGCAGGTCGAACAGCAGGTGGACAAGGACAAGGCGCAGAAGCTGGCCGAGAAGGTCGCCAAGGGCAAGAAGTTCGACCTCAACGACATGCGCGACCAGCTCGAGCAGATGCAGAACATGGGCGGCATCGGCGGGCTGATGGACAAGCTGCCGGGCCTGGGCCAGATTCCCGAGCACCTGAAGGCGCAGGTCAGCCAGGGCAAGGACGTGCCGCGCATGATCGCCATCATCGGCTCGATGACGAAGAAGGAGCGGCGCAACCCGAACCTGCTCAATGGCTCGCGCCGCGCGCGTATCGCCAAGGGCTCCGGCGTGACCCCGGCCGACGTCAACAAGCTCATGAAGCAGTACATGCAGATGGAAAAGATGATGAGCAAGATGGCCGGCGGCGGCATGAAGGGCATGATGCGCAGCATGAAGGGCATGATGGGGGCCATGGGCGGCCGCGGCCTGCCGTTCCGCTGATGGCCCGCCTCCTGCCGCGGCCTGCAGGCGCCGCCGCACTGCTCCGGGGCAGTGCATGAGCCGCACCGCGATCCTTGAACGCGCCGACAGTTTCTGTCGGCGTTTCTCGTTGCAGCTGCCGGTGCTGCTGGCGCCCATGGCCGGCGCCT
>Ga0207767_1000619_pt1 | contig 17530 bp, 21 predicted proteins | sample HigsolmetaGSP17D_FD_184845 | JGI IMG/M metagenome (GOLD analysis project Ga0207767, IMG submission 184845) | High solid enriched microbial communities from the Joint BioEnergy Institute, USA - SP1-7-D (SPAdes) | ecosystem: Engineered > Bioreactor > SSF (Solid state fermentation) > Aerobic >... | reverse complement strand
GGGGGGGGGGGGGGGTTCTATAGAAGTTGATAGAAGCATTTCTGTTATATCATCCCACGAGATGATTTTGAGCGAGCTCACCTACATGTCTTCCTGGATCCACAACGGGAAGGTGCGGCAGGCATGGACTGGAGTGGGCAGCCGCCGTGCTTCCTGTCTACCTAAGAAACTCACCTGACCGAGCTAGCACGCAGTCCATTCCCACAATTCCGCCTATTTGTATACAAAGAAGTAGAAAAAAAGGCGCTGGATATTGTCAATGCTAGTAGCAAGTTTCTGTATTCAGTACATACAGAAAGAAGGCTATGACTCGAGAACAGGACATCACGCGTATATCTGAATGTACAAGTTCTCGGAGAAAGCCCAGAGATGACAAAAAGGGACTTGAGGATTCATTAAGCTTGTGCATCCAATCAAGCAGTTTACCCTCCAGAAAATGGGAAAAACGGAAATAAAAAAGATATGTACCGACGCCGATTTTTTGTCTCACACGTAAATCAAATCCCCATATGACCATAGTTCGCCGTTATATGCTTGACCAGACCTATTTAAGAGAAAAGGAAAAGGAAAGCCAGTCGAATCATCTCTTCCTGCGTTGAGTTGGCAGGAAGTTTCCAACAATGAGCGATGGTCTGAATCGAGGCTGTTAGTACGAAGATGTTCAACTAGCTAAGAATGACGGTGGTATACTTACATGTTATGCGTGTCACGGCGGATAGTAAATGAGAAGCAACACGGGATTCCCTGGCCGGGGGTGTTGCTGTACGGATTTTTCAGGGTGCAGCTCGTGAGCATTGCCTTTTGAGTGCTATCAAAAGCGATGGCACCGAACTTTTCCCAGTAGCTCACGAGTTGGTCTTCCACGATGATTTCGTGGATCGCAAGTTTACCCTAGAAAAATAACAAACCATCGTTAGCACTAATTTATGATGAGATGGAAAAAAAAGGTTGACTCACGTCTCTCAAGGCCTCAATAGGAACGTCAATCAGCTCCGCCATCTCCTTGTTGCCCCTGAAAATCTCGCCAGTTCGTCTCCAGCAGCAGGCTGGGATTGCCATGCTGGCAAAGACTCGGTCGTATTCCATCAGGCATCGCTCGAACCACATTTCGACAAGAATGAGTTCGATATCTGTAAGGCTTTGCATCCTTTCCCGGAACTTCGGACGGAACTTGTCAAGCTGGCGGAGAATCTTTTGTCGTGAAGAAGGTTGCATGTGTTGCTCCATGTACTGATTCAACCTGGCGTATCCCTTGACGTAGTTGAACGGTCTCAACAACCCGGCATCATACTTGGCCTTGAGAAGTTTGTTCATCCGTTCCTCTGGGGGGTCAGTTCCCGCGGGATCGGCTGCGGTCATGTAGTAGGTTTCTCTGGCCTTATCGTTGCCCATGGCGGAACTCGGTCGTCGAATAGAGTTGCCCTGAGCGTCTTGACTCTGGGCTGGCGGCGCAAGCTGCGACTGCTGGAGAAACGCCGAGTTGCTAGTGTTCAACGTCGTGGCCATAGAATTGATCAAGGACGGGTCATTGTAGATCCCCTGAAAATGATTGTCACCCTGGTACATGCTGCCGTCTTCTAACAAGCTGTTGCTGAGAAAATCGCTGAGCATGTTATACTCATTGGTAACTTCAGGGGCGTTGAACATGTATGAAGGATGGAATGAGTGCATATCCTGGAATTGGCTCTGCCCTGAAAGTTGCCAGTCGTTGTACCCAACAACTAAATAATGAGATGGTCAGCCCGGCAGACGGTTGAGAGCAAAAGCGCCCCCGGACTTACCCTGCTGCGAGTTTGCATCGAGACCTTGGCTGGAAGCGGAGGACATGTTCCCAGGCTGCATGGACTGTGTGGCATTCACGGTCGAAGGCGGCAGGCCATGCGGCATGGTGCCGTCAGGGAGCAGCTGCTGGCTGCCCCCATCTTGCACGGCGAGATTCCTAGGCATGCCTTGCGCCTTCGAAAGATCGTTCGCCGACGAGCCCTCCTCCTCTGTGGTCGAGCGATCGTGCTCGGTTCTAGCCCGCTTCGAGGGCTCTCGGGGCTCATCGTGGCAGAGATGGCCGATATTGCGTTTTATACACCGTGAACATGGCCGGTCCTAAGCAGTTGCCAAAATAGGTTAGTGATCGATCTTCGGGGTTGGCTCGTAAGGGCAGCGGCAGCGAGTCCTTTCTTGCGAGGGGTGTGGGCGAAGGCTGGGAGAAGGTCGTACCGAATCGCAGGTCATATGCTGTCCGACATCAACGAGTTTCCTACCGTCAGCAACGCAATCCTCATATTACTTTGGTGGTCCGGGGCTGGGACGATGCGCAAAAGGTCCAGGTTATATGCGCTCAAGGGCACCGGAGGAGGGGGAACGATGGTGCTCACCGAACGCCGGCAGTAGACACACGCTGCACATGCGGGCAACAGAATCAGCACCGTGCCTTCAAACCACGGGCAAAAGGGAGGGCCGGACGGTAACCAGGCGCTACTGTCGGTCCATACTTACCATGATTGACCTTGCGACGCTTCTTGGGGCTCGAGTGCGTCTGCGCGGATGCACCCTCCGCCTTAGCAGCTGGCGACGTCTGCATGCTATTCTTGGCGTTCGTCTCCTTGGACGACGCTTCGCCCTCGGTCGGTTTGGTTTTGGCCGTCTCTGCTGCTGCTGCTACATTGTTCGTCTCACCCGCCGCAGGCGGGGGGGCCTGCTCAGTGCTTGCCTCGGTCATCTACCGGTCGAGGTACGGATCGGGCGCAGGCCAGTCGCGTGCGTTCAGCTCCTGGTGGTATCGTCGTCCTTGACTGTTTCACAAGGTGGCGCGTTGGAAGGGCGCCCACAGACATAGAGATCGGGTCTCAGGAGCAGATCGCGGCGGGGAGAGGAGGAATGGCGGATTGCAGTAATGTGAAGCGGTACTCTATCGAGAACAAGCGATAGAAACGGAGCGGGCCCTTTGGCCAGGCGCGTTTTGCCGAGCGTTCGCCTCCGCATTTGGGGCTGACGAAGAACCCTTCGTTCGGGATCCAATCGTCACCGCTCCAGCCCCTTCTCCACACGAAGCTACCGCTTCGGCCATGTGCAAGATCCCCGGATGCTCTCCTGGCGAGGGGAAAAACGCTCATGCAAGGCACATCCCCCAGCATGCGCCCTGCCTTCATCGAAATGCCGCGGATCCCAGGTGGTCGAGGTCGGGAAGCACAGAGGATCTACTCAACCGGACCTACAAGCTGCTTTCTACTGCAGATTCTGGGCAACGCCGCTTCAGCGGAGGCATCAAGTTGCAGCGTAGCGGGACGGTTCGATCGTGGTCTCTGCATTCCTGTCCTCCTTTCTTTTGCTGCTATAAACTGCTTTGCAGCTATATAAGATGTGCTGCCCTATCTGTTAATCATGGACGGTGTTCCGGCTCGGGCCCGTGGATTCCCAATCCAACCGCCACCCGCCGTGCCACGACAGATGCAAAAACAACCACGCACGACTTTATGTAGCCAGCCGGACAACCTGCCGGTACTACTCTTCCGGGCGAGGGTACTGCCTCTAACGCGAGCCTGGACCGCATGTAGCCATCCACATCTCATGATGCCGCCCTCCAGGGACAGACAGTGTCGGTCATCACCCGCCGGCATTGCGATTAAGACGCCTCGGGTACACCAAGCATAGCGTAATAAAAAATGATTATATACATTATCATTAGAAACGTTCAGTCTGTGGGTACCGATAGAAGATCTAGAGCCGCCCGCGATCGGATGATCGCATCGCGTAGACCAGCTAGCGGAGCTATGTTATTCTGCATCGACTGCAGGTGGCCATTCAACTGTTTTATCAACGCTTGCAGCTCCGGATCAGGATCGTACTAGGACCAAATAGTTAGCATATCAGCACTTTTGCTGACAGGGGGCCGGTGCCATACATCACACAATGACACATCGTCAGTCCTGATCTCCGGGGCTGCGAACCTGCCCAATTTCTGGTCGCGACCGTGGGATGACGATAAGTCGTCCAGTTGCCGAAGGATGGGATGTTCCTTGTCGAAGATGTCAGCTACGTATGCCATCGAAAGTCAATACACTGGGCACTCTGCGTACATTCTTCATCTGCCTCTTCCTCTCCGCCTCGGCCCTCTTAGCATTCTTCTCGAGCTCCTCGAGTTGTCTTGTCTCTTTGGCAAGCAACGCTTCCTCCTTCTCAACTTCTGCCTTCAGGAGGTCGACACTGTTGGTCACCGTGGCCAACTGAGCTTCCAGCGCACGCTGTATGGATCGCCCCGTTAGTTAGCCAACTTTCCAGGTAGACTAGAACAGACATGTCACCAACATTTTCATCAAGCGCGGCCTCGTAGTCAAAACTCGTATCCTTCGTAACGGGCGGGAATGGCATCCGGGGCAGCCGTTTCGCAAGACTAACGAACAGCAGACAAAGACGATCAGCATGAACATTCATCCCCGTTCAATTCATTCAAATCCTGTAATAAAAACGTGTTCATACTTTCTCACCACAGCCCCGACCGCCGTCTGGGCTTCAATCCGCTTGCGCTCATCACGATGTCTCACGATGACCGGGCGCTCGAGCGACTTGAACATGTCACGGACCTTCTCCTGGACCGGCTCAGGCAGCGTCGTCCATTTCGACTTGATCGTTCGTTCGGCGACATGCCGGACGCGAGGCTTCAGGAACGCGAATCGCTTGTGATCGTGGGTTCTTCTGGCATCATTATCATCACTGTCATCCTCGAGGGAATCGCTGTCGCGCTTGCGTTTCGTCGCGGGCATTGCTTGGGAACGCCGGACGCGTGTGATCGGCGGGCGCAAAGGTAATAGGGCGCCGTCGACAATCGATCGGGCGGAGGGGCGGCGGAAACGTTACAATGTCTTCGAATCGCTGTGCCTGCCGAAACACAGAAAAGTAGCAAAAAGACTGTCCTTCGTCTGCTGAGACGCGTTTGCTGTGATGCCAGAGCTCGGGGGCGGCAGATCTCCCTACAGACGTTACGGGCAAAGATAGCGCGTGGAGACCCCGGCGCCGGCGCTACCCTCTCAGCCCAGAACAGGCACATGCCTTATATTGCGGGGCTGACAGCTCCCCGGGAAGAACAGCGGAACCGCAAGCTTCGTAGATTCTAACGTTTCTTATTTCCTACATGTTGAAGGCGACCTATGAGTCGCGAGCAGATTGTACTGTACATAATTCCCATCCTATCTGGGAATAGAGATCCTGGATATAAACGCACCGATCTGGGGTGCAGTTTCATGGCTTAAGAGGTATATGGGCAGCACATAGGTCGCCAGAGAGGACGAAGGAGACTTTCATTAAAACTGCGCTGTGCGTTCCTCATCTACCTTCATGTCCAACTCCAATTGTGGATGTGCTGGTGTTGGATCCGTCACGATCTATGGACTTGAATACCTTTACGAGAGATATGCTCGTGGTGCGTTCGGGATAACCTCCCAAGTCCTGGCATCGATATCGATAGAGGCATAATGCTGCCATAACTCTGTGTCTGCTATACGGATCTGCGTGTCCAGCACCGGCACGCTTTCTGTCAACGCAAGCGGTCAACTAGTGGGGTCGAGAGAGAACATGGTCGTTTCGCCTGTCGAAATCAAGGCTTGGGCCACTTCTTTTTGGCGTCTCAGCTATACATGTCGCTATACAGACAAATGCAAGTAGAACAATTGCAGCTCAAGAAAGAAAGAAAGAAAGCATCACAGCGTCAGAATTCAAAGACATCAGCGGGAGATTGCAGGAAATTATCCACTAGAATATAAATTAAGCATCTGATTTTGCTCCACTTCCTCCTGCTCCCACTATTAACAAATATATAGTTGGGGAAAAGGAAGTCGACTATCGCTTCTCAAGCATCTCGTGCGGATTTAATCGTGGAGCACTGCTCCATGCCCAAAAGAAAAGACCGCATCCCATATGCGTCGTGAATATCGAATGCATCTGATAATCGCACTGAAGAAAAGAACATCAAGAAAAAAAAAGCCCGTCTTAACGCCTGCCTATGTGCCTGCTGCTGAACAGCTAAACTGGGTGATTATGCATGGGATATCTCATCGAACCAAGACTGGAAATAGAAGAATATTAATCGAAAATATGAGGAGAGTTTCGGCGAAGGTCATCGTGGCATAGCAAGCCCATCCATAGCTTTCAACTCTGCTAGCTGGGCCTTGAGGATCTCATTCCCGCGTAATATACCTTCCAGCCAGTCCGCGGCTTGCATAAGTATGGCGCTCTTGCTGAATCCGCCGCTCCTCAGCTCGGGGACGATTGAGCACAGTTCTTCAAAACCTTGCTTGATGAGGTTTCGCCGCTTCTGTTCAGACAGGATGTGATTCGTGCGTTTCTGCTCCTCCGTCAAATTCTCCCTCACTGGTTTTCGCGGTTTCGGTTTCCGCGACAGAGAATCGTTGGAGGAACGTTGGGATTTCACATTACTTGACCCTTTTGACTTTTTCGAATTCGATTTCAAGCCATCGACGTCGTTATCTCCGCCCTCTTCTTCTTTAATCTCGGATTTCTGTCGCTTTCTCGGTTGCGATTCGTTTCCAATTTCATCTCTGTCTTCGTTGCGCAAACTACTATACAACTGGTGACCATTTAGGCCGGCATGGTCCCCATTTCGATCGGGTGCCGCTGGACTCGGAGCCCGTGTGTTTGCCGTACTACTTTGAGGTTCGAGACACTCCAACTTGTCGAGCAACTCCCTGGTGCGTTCTTCTTCATTTGGCTGGTTAGGAGGCGCCATGTAGCCTTGATCCATGAAAGCAGAATCTGATCCCCAGCGGAGTGTCCGGACTTTCGCGGACGTCTGCTGATCGAGTGCAGGCTGTTGTACGTCAAAGAACATAGGCGTGTGGAGACCATGTGTCAGGGGTTTCCGAGACAATTGCGGGCTCGACTCCTTTGAGGAAAGACGATCGCTTGACGGTGTGTTCTTGATAGACCCTCCTGTCGCAGAGAAGTTCCCATTCATGCCGGTGAACGCGTGATCGGGAAATAGCTGATGGGTAAATGTGGACCCAAAACCGCCTCCGTTCATTCCGAGCATAGAAGCGGCCGCGAGTATATCCGAACTTGTGCCCATGTCGCTGTTCATTGAATTAACGCGCCTTCTCTCCATGTTGTGAGGCAGTAGCGAGGGCTGAGACAGCGATGTGGTGGATCCTTCGAATGTCGGCGGGAGCTCCTCTGGCCATTCGATATTGAACGTCCCGGAACCTTTACCACCCTGCTGGCCACCAAACCAACCGTCGCTTGTGTCCAGTTGTGTAGAGTTCATGGTGGTAAAAAAGTTATCGAGCATGCTGGATTCGTTATCGTCGAGAAGCGCCGGCCCGGGTGGGGGTGCGGGAGCAGGTTCGTATGGAGTATCTGGTGGGGAGAAAAAAGAATCTGCAGATGTTGTCAGCAGCTATATAGAAGGAATTGACTCGGGAGGACGTACATCCAAACGGGCCAGGAGGAGGTGGAGAAGATACTCGCGCGCGTCCATTGCGGACGTTGGGTCCGCTCAGGTTCATCGCGACAGGACAGAGGAAAAGGTGGAGAGGAGAGATCAGTTTGAAATAGTCAGTACTCCTTGAATGCCTAGAGCAAAACGACGGCAAGGCAAAACGCCAACATCTCTCTGTCTATCAGCGGGTTCAGTGAACAGCTTGACAGATCTGGTGTCCTTCCCAGCAGTCAATTCCCAGACATATGTATGTCCAGTGGTGAATCCGGGGCTGAGCAGGTTGAAGCGCGCGCCAGTGGACTCGGCTGAGGCAGGCACCTAGAAGGCACAATTAACTATTGTGTATGCGCGGGGGCGAACACCGTTTGTTAGACGCGGGCCGGACTGTTGAAGGGTAGGTAGGAGGCGCTTGTGACTGGAGGGCTGAGTGGGGTCCGGGGAAAGCGCTTAGGCGTTCTCCAACGCGCGATTTCAACGGTGGAAATGGGATCTCACCCAGAGAACGAGCGTCGAGGCCGAAGAAAAATGTCAGAATCAGATGCGATGTTTTAGATGGAGCGGAGGGCGGTGGAGAGCCGTCTGGTCGTTGCTCGGTTTGTCTGTCGTCGCTGGAGAGGCGGGATGCGATCACATGCAAAATTTCGAGCGTGCAGCACGCTTCGGCCGTGCGCGTGACGTAACCTCGATACCAAAAATACCAGACTCACACGGGCAGAGCGCGCCTGCCTGAGCGCTCCTGGGTGTCACCGTCCACGGTAACTTACAGCCCGGTAGGGACGGCAGCCTCAGGCCACGGCCCGCCGCGCAGCACGCAGCTCCAACCACGTCCCCGTGCCTTCCGCCGCGACGAGGACGCATCCGGGCCTGTTCTCCGCTCTGGAGGACTCTGTGCGCTCCTCTCCGTGCTCTCGTTCCTGCGTTGCATCCGGCTTCTCCTCTGTGTTTGTTGTTCTACGCAGGCATTGTCCCGCGATAGTTACTCCGGACCACTGCTTACCCCTGACCCAAGCGTGAACGACTCCCCTGTCACTCTGACCCGGGGCCGAGGTGAACGAAGGTCGTCTGTCGAGTCGTCACGCCCGTCTAACTCGTCGGGTGCTCCCCTCGGTGAGGCCAATAATACGGAGCGATTCAGGGTGTTCTTCGTAGCCCTAGGCCGGACCCCTGGGAGTCCCGGGCGTTTTTCGGGCATCTCTAGGGCTATATGCCATTTCTTGATTTTCCTTCGTTTCCCGGGGTGAGGTATGTCCTCGGTTTATTGTTATGATTTGTTTCCAGCGAACAGGTCCATCCGGAATGCCGTCTACTGCTTCTTACGATGCTTCCGTTCTTTGGCGTTGGTGTTATATATATATATACACCGAACCTCATCTGACATTTTCTAGAATAATCCCGTTACATTTGCCCCTTGGCAAGCTGCATATAGTTTAAGGATGCACTATGGACCCGCAGTCTCTGCTAAGGCGTGAGAGAAACCTCGACGCTCGGATCATCAAACCGTAAGTGCATACAAGTCGATCTGGACCCTTGCCCTAGCTCCCACAAAACATCAATTTTGTGCGCATAGTGTGTATAACTAATCTTGAGGAATCTCCCTGTGAGCTGTTTGTAGTATCCTTCGTGCCTATGCTCTAGGTTATCTATCCTCAACGTCCCCTAGAGTTATCTCATGGCTGCGATTGCTCCGGAGGAAAGACTGGAGCCATGAGCAGAAAGCTAAAGAGGTACGTAATGCAGAAGCTCAAGTCCCTTTCTCCGTCAGGCAAATATGCCTTTATTCAATATAAATCTATATAACTTGTGTTCCTTCCCGTGCTTTGTTGCTGCAACTTGTCTACATTTCTACTCAGTTCGCTGCACCGTTATTCATGAGTGGTTCATTCTGAAAATGTCCTGCAGAAAAGGTAGTTGGCAAAGCTAACCAAGGTGTCTGAAAAGCTGGCTCGAATTCTAGGAACTGCGTTGGGATTGAATAGATTCCCAGCTTTCTGTGCGCTTACCGTTGGTGGCTCCACGTTGCTACCTGTGTTGATTTACCGACTATACGCATCGGTTATCGCCAGATTTGGTCTCAAAGGTCAATTGCCGCCCTCTCGAGCTTTGGCATGTCTTGTTCGGTTCCTTTCTGTTTTCATTTCCTCATGGTTTAGCTTCCTGCTTCTCAACAGAAAGCGCGACCACTTGCGTAGTTTTGATGACAAGTCAGACTATCGCACTGCAAGAAAAGAGTATGATTTGCCAGAATCCGAGAGAAAAGCAGGAGAGCAAAGCGCTCCTGAATTGGCTGGTAGGACGTTGGATCTCACACTCTTTGCATTCACTCGCGCACTGGACGTGATTGCATGCATAGCATGGGACCGCTGGCGACGTCGACGAAAAGCGCAGAATCGATGGACCTTTGCGGAATCCCTTGTTCCACGGCTCGCGGACGCTGGTGTATTCGCCGCGAGTGCAGCGATTGTAATGTGGGCGTGGTTCTACATTCCAGAGAGGCTTCCCCGTTCCTATGAGAAATGGATTGGGGAGGTTGCAAAGGTCGATTCACGTTTGATTGAAGCGCTTCGTCGAGCCAGGAGAGGGGAATTCATATATGGAAAGGACACTGGTCAAGCTCCCTTGCTCCAATCAATGTGCATGGACTACAATTGGCCCATAGAATGGGGCGACCCAGCCAAAACAATCCCTATTCCTTGCGAAATGGTACACATGGGATGTGGTCCCAACTGTGAGATCCACGCTGCAAGTCGCCTCGTGCGAACTTTCAAGTTTGCCTGCGCAACATATCTCCCGCTCCAGCTTGGACTCCGGCTTCTACGGAAGCGATCACTGCCTGTCATCATCCGGGCTGCAAAAGACGCAGTGAGGTCCTCCGCTTTCCTTGCTGCCTTCGTGAGTATCTTCTATTACTCAGTTTGCCTAGCACGGACACGATTAGGACCCAAGCTCTTTGACTCAAAAACAGTTACACCGATGATGTGGGACTCCGGTCTGTGTGTTGGAGCGGGGTGTCTTCTATGCGGTTGGAGCATCCTGGTCGAAAATGCGCAAAAGAGGCAGGAGATTGCCTTGTTTGTGGCACCCAGGGCGGCGGCAACTCTGTTGCCTCGACAGTATGATAAACAGGTACGATTCGCCCGATCCAAGGTGGAAACGCGACGTTGTAGCACATTGGCCCAATCAAAAACCAAGCTTAGATTTCCTCATGTTTTCCCACCCAAATTCTGCTGAAACGCAAACTCGTCTTTGTTACAACTAAGATCAAAATCGCTGACAGTCCTTCTCAATGTAGTACCAATACCGGGAGCGTTGCGTTTTCGCGCTCAGTACTGCCGTCGTCCTTACTTGTCTCCAGGAGCGCCCTGAGCTGGTCCGAGGTTTCCTGGGCAGGATTATGACTAGTGTCTTTAAATGAATTGACACTGGAATACCTTATTTGTTATCGATTCTTCTGGAAGCACGTTGTGGAATGGGATGATTTTAAGTTAATTACCTGGTGAGAGTACCGAGGTAGGAGTACAGATGGCACGTTAGCGCATGGCGTTTACGGTCATGTCTGGTTGAATTCGTCCTTATTGTTCTCGGCATATGCAATCTTGTATCACTAACATCCTCGGCCACAGAAGCCGAGTCTTATGTCATATTAGGAATAAGAAGCTGGGGGAAAGGGATGCTAACAATGGCCCCTGCAAGTTGGCGCACGGTACCCTATCATGAATCCTATTAAATTTGTGTATAAATATCCAAATTGACAGATTCTATGAATTTCCTTTAGTGAAGTTTGAAGGCAGAGTTTGTCTTTTCCAGAATTATTATTGATCTCAATACCTTTGTCACGTCCCTGTAGGTATGAGACCGTTAGCAATATCCAACATTCCTAGCCATAGCTCCTCCATAAAAATCCTATTGATTAAGTGCCCCTGCCAACTTTCCATCTGCAAGAGAAATATGGATGCCAAGTGTATCTGTGCCATCATCCCTGCAACCTATCGCAGCTGCCAATAAATGATAATGTAATTGGTTTTACTGGGGCGAACTTGGAAAATATTCACTGCCATTTCGGCAGGTAAAACAACTGTACGTCCATATATATAGATATATGTACCTAGTTTGTGTATACCTTCTAATGAATATATGGACTGCTCGATATCATCGAACCTTTCAATGTGTAGATTAACTGGTCCATTGTCGGCGGACGGTTCTGGACAGTACATACAGTACTCCGTACAAAACTGCCAAGATATGATCACGTGTCGGGGGGACGGCGTCTTGTCCGAATCTCCGAGCAGAGAGCTCCTCCAACAGCTTCGAAGTTGTTGCAATCAGTCAATTATGGTGCCTCGACTTGTTCCTTCATGGGGACGATGTTCCCCGTGCCGGGGCATCTCTCAATTACCAACTTACATAGGCAGGAAAAGGACTCGAGCGCCGCAGAGATGTTTCTCAATGAACCCTGGTCTCCGTCAGCAGACTGCACCGTCTTCACCATATAACACACCGCAGTATATTAAAAAGAATACTTCCACTTTGTGAGTGCCAATTTCTTTATTTCATTCTGAGGTGGTGGACTTTTTACTAATTTGCTCTAGGTATTATACAATTAGTATTATTGTTGGAACTCTCGCTCTTGCTTATGGCTCCGTCCCTTTTTACAAGATGGTAAGGCGGTCCGCGTATTTCTCTTTGGCCGCCCTGTTACTGGTATTAGCTTATCATTTTTGTGTGTATCACAGATATGCCAGCAGACTGGCTGGGGCGGACAACCTGTCGCAACCCACCGCACTGGCGACGGTAACACCTCAGAGCGTGTCAAGCCTGTGACCGACGCCCGTCGTCTCCGGATTACATTCAACGCTTCTGTCTCGGACGTGCTACCATGGAAATTTACACCCCAGCAGCGCGAGGTCCGTGTCCTTCCAGGCGAAACCGCGCTGGCGTTCTACACCGCGACGAACAACGGCCCCACGGACATCATCGGTGTCGCGACGTACAGTGTCACCCCCGCGCAGGTGGCTCCATACTTCAGCAAGATCCAATGCTTCTGTTTTGAGGAACAGAAGCTCAGTGCGGGCGAGTCCGTGGACATGCCCGTTTTCTTCTTCATCGACCCGGATTTCGTGAAGGATCCGAACATGCGGGGCATTGACACGATCACACTGTCATATACATTCTTCAGTAAGTGGTGCCCATTGTAGGGATATTATCCTGTACAACGACTGATGGAGCAATAACAGAGGCACGATATGACGATAGCGGGGTGTTGAAGCCGACACCGAATTGATGCAGCATCAGTGTATCGAAAGCTGATTTCGCAGAGAGCGTGGCCATGTACCTGAAGTGGGCTCTGCAGATTCTTTTGACAGAACACAATTTTCCCGCGACTATGATGGCCCAATACCAGAGCTCAGTCTAAACTGCCTATGGTGCTAGGCTTAACCGGCAGCGGTCGCTCCACTTAGCGTAGCGCCCACCGCATATCATTGCGTTCTTTTTAGGATCAAATCTCCGCTTTATGATATACCATCTCTACTCCGGAGAAGTTGATTATCAGAGATTTGCCTGGTTGTCCATAGGGGATATCTGTACTATATCTACTCGACTTTGCAGGCTTAGAAGTGGTCTTCTGTATGCGTCTCTGGTACTGTACATACAGGACTTGAAATTAAAAATAGACCAGTTTTTCACGAACCTGGAAACTGGATTCGAATATCAAATAGTTCCATGCGTAGCTCGATGCTCAGAATCATGTGAGAAGCCCTAATCTGTCCAGGGTTTCCATCATCACGGGACCTGAACGTCGTGCACGGGCCACTAATTAAGAGCGCGCGCCACGACGCGTCTCTGAGCTTCCAGGGTCCAGACGCTCATGAAATGTACACTACAGTAAAGATCCCGAAGGTGGTTTAACAGAGTTGGCAGTGTTTTGAAACGGCACAATGGCTCTGTTAGTAGACAAACTACGACCAAAGACTTTGGATTCTCTTTCCTATCATCATGAGCTCTCGACACGTCTGAAGTCTCTGGTAAGCAGATAGCTCCTCCCCCTCATACAGTATAAATCCTGCTGAATGTTGTTGTCTTTATGCTCAGGCCCAAAGCGGCGACTTTCCCCACCTTCTAGTATACGGACCCTCAGGTGCGGGCAAGAAAACCCGCGTCATCGCAACGCTCAAGGAACTCTACGGCCCGGGAGTCGAGAAGATCAAGATCGACGCCCGCGTCTTCCAGACGACCAGCAACCGCAAGCTCGAGTTCAACATCGTCGCCTCAGTCTACCACCTCGAGATCACCCCTGCAGATGTGGGCAGCTACGACCGGGTCGTCGTGCAGGAGCTGCTCAAGGAGGTCGCGCAGACGCAGCAGGTCGATCTCTCCGCGAAACAGCGGTTCAAGGTCGTCGTGATCAACGAGGCCGACCACCTCACGCGCGATGCGCAGTCAGCACTGAGACGGACCATGGAAAAATACAGCCCGAACTTGAGGTTGATTTTGCTGGCGAACAGCACGGCGAACATCATTGCTCCGATCCGCTCCCGAACCCTGCTGGTCAGGGTCGCGGCGCCGACGGAGGAGGAGATCTGTGAGGTATTGAGGATGGCGGGGAAGAAGGAAGGGTGGACGGTAGTGGAAGAGCTCAATAAGAGAATCGCAAAGGAGAGCGGACGGAATCTGCGACGGGCGCTGCTTATGTTCGAGGCTATCTATGCGCAGAAGTAAGTATTCATTCATGTAATCAACATTACATGTATGCTGTTGGTATTGAAGCTAACATGTATTTTTTTTTTCTCCTCTCCAGCGAGAAAGTTACGGAAAAGACTCCAATCCCGCCCCCGGATTGGGAGGCGTTGATCTCTCTGACGGCAGACGAGATCCTGGCCGAGCGATCGCCGGCACGCCTGTTACAGGTCCGTGCAAGACTCTACGACCTCCTGACGCACTGCATACCACCGACTACTATTCTCAAAGTAAGCGATCTTGCCTTGTTGCATCAGAGATCAGGCCGAAAACATCCCATGTTGACTTGTCTATTTGTACTACAGACCTTGACATTCAAACTTATCCCCAAGGTTGACGACGCCTTGAAACCCGAAGTGATCAAGTGGTCTGCTTTTTACGAACACAGAATAAAGCTGGGTAGTGTACGTATTGCATTGCGAGTTAGAACGCTTTTTGATTGATTCTCTTTGATTCCCATATGATAGCTAACAGTGAGCCTTGGGTATACAGAAAGTGATCTTCCACCTGGAAGCCTTCGTGGCCAAATTCATGCGCGTATACGAGAGGTACGTTTCTTTCTCCTCGGAAGAATTTTGTTTTACTGGATCGTTTGGCTAATCTCACTTAACAGTTACTTGATGGGCATGGAGTTCTAACCCTCGGAATGATGGGAACGAGTAATTATTTGTACTGTACATTATGGTGTAGTGTGTCAGTGTCAGTGCGATCGAGCGGTTTTTGTTTCTATAACCCAGAAAATTGTTGGGATTTCTGATTCCTGGGCCTGCTTGATAATGCGTCTTGTGGCTTTCTGTCTGTTTGTCTGGGTGTTGTCTAATGATAAATATTTGGGTCATCGGACACTACGATTTGCAACTATGTTGGTCTTGCATCTGGTGGAAATTAGACCAGGCGTAGAGTATGGGCTGACGTGAAGCACGGATATACTTCTAGTGGAGGATACATGCACCTGGCTGCTTGCTTAGGCAGGATACGAATCTTCATATCTGCTTTTTGCACTCAGTCGTTACAACTATGTATTGTTTGAAAATGATTAGACCACTACGCTTCGGCACCTGCTGGCCGATATCACAATGCGAGGAACCAAGACCATGCCATGCCAGGAACGCCAACATCTGTGTCATGAACATGACGAAATACTGTAACCCGCACCCAACCGGACCGAACCAAGAGAGAGAGAAAAAGCATGAACAGTAAATTTCAGAGAATCTCTCTAGAGATCAGAACTCCATCCCATCAGGCCCTCCGGAGGCCCTGTCCTCTCCCCGCTCTCTCTTACCGGCCCGCTCCTCCTTGATCAGGCCGGCGATGAACGAACGGAAGTAATCGACGTAGGGCTTGAGTCTCGTTTTCTCATAATCTTGTAGCTTGCGCCCCCCTCTGGCGTCGGGATCAAGATGGGAGCTTCCGGTCCCCTCGACGACAGTGTCCATTGCCTCATTACCAGTTGGATGTTCAGCATCGTACGCATCGATCTCGGCCAGCAGTTCCGTCACCGTGGGCACGGAGAGCGGGTCGAACTCGTCTACTTTGCGCACGTCGATGGGGACACAGACGCGACCGGTTCCGGGGTGCACGACGAAGGGGCTCTTGAGCAGGTGTATCATCTTCTTGCTGACCTCGGAGTCGAGACGCGGGTAGGTGTATTCGAGGACGATGTCCTGCTTCGCCTCCAGGAGGGCTGTGGGGTTCAGGGTGCTGCTCTTTCCCGTCTTTGCCAGCGCATCGATATCCGCCCATTTGCTGGTGCTGGGGCGGTCTGGCGCCGAGTCCCATTTCTTACGCAACGCTTCGTTGAGCGTCTTGTCCGGGAGCAGGGAGAGGAGGCGTTCCGCCTGCTCTGAGCTGAGGAAGGTGTCTTGGTCGACGAGGATCGTCTGAGCGAAGTAGGGTTTTAGGATCTCAAGGCTGCGTGCCACATGTGGGTGCAATGGCCGCTTCAGGTTCACCCTCTTACCGGTCTGCGTGCCTCCACGCACGATCTCCAAGTAGTTGGCGATGGCCCTGCGCCTGTCGTCGGGAAGTTTGCGGGCTCGCGGGTCGCAGACCCAGGCGTGCGCACCACGACGACCCGAATAGACCCACATGATGTGCTCGAAACCAAAGTCCTCGCGCAGCGCGGTATCCACGACTTTGATTGCCATCGTGATGAATGCCCAGCATTTCGCGCAGATGTTAGCTTTCGTACAGCAAGTGCGGATGTCGTCGTAATCTGTCAGATCAATATCGAAAACCAGCTCTTTCGACAGAGGTTTCATCTGACCGCCCCGAAGCGTTTTCCGGTCTCTCGGATTCGTACTGTAGACGGGGCCGATCTCGAAACGGGAAGGGTTCATCTTCAAGATATCTTTGCGGAAGCTTCAGAAGATCCATTGTCAGTGGTTCTGGACTAAGGCAATATGTCTACAACCGCGAGACATACAGATCTGCTGTCGGATATGATTGATATCGCAGGTACGCCTCATTCTGCAGCGTGAGAGCGAATTCTCGGTTTCCGAAATCGGGAGAGGGTATAATGCCGTGGTTTAACCATTGAAAGATGTATCGGAAAGGAAATAGACGTTGGTAAAAAGCGAGCATGGTATCCGTATCAACTTTTGTAGGCGGAGGTGCAGATGTGCTGAGAAGGCCATTAACATCAAGTTGACGCTCCTAGACCTAGGATCAATGGGATTCTGGCTTACACCGCTGTCTGCGGAGGTGGTGAGCTTCGCAGCTTATTATCCGCCGCACTCGAGGCGGGAAATTCATCATCATCATCATCATCATCATCATCATTGAACAGATCTTCTAGCTTCACATTCGTCTTCGCGTTCTCCGACCCTTCGACCTCGGGTTCCTCTTTGGCCCCGCCATTGGCCGAGTCCGCTGGAGGAGCGTCTGGAAGAACATCATCCTGATCCTCCCGCGCTGCTGAATCGTTAGGAGACACAGAATGAGGCATATCGGAGGTGATAGTGTGTTGTGTCTTGGTGGTTAGCTGCGTGCTTGCAATCCGGTCGGAGGACACTCGCTACATTTCCATTAACGCGCCGACGGAGACGCGTGACGAGACGCGTTCTGGGCAGGAGCTTTCAGCCCTAAGCCCTAAATTCATGTGACTTCATCACACGGCTTTATGCCTTGTTGCCTTGACATATTACATAATCAATGTTCTCCGGTAACGTATTTCACTACCGAGTGAGACACCCCCACCGAGTGAGACACCTCACGCCAATTCCTGCCCATGGGCTAAATAGAAGGGTCTTTATCAACCAAAAAATTGCATTTCTATATAAAAATTAATTAATAAGTGGATTAGGACATCTAACTCTAGTATGTCCCCGAATATGGCAATTAGAACACTGCGGG